>ERZ1034920.346-NODE-346-length-38040-cov-27.610004_pt1 | contig 38040 bp, 58 predicted proteins | sample MGYA00520688_ERZ1034920 | MGnify/ENA primary metagenome ERZ1034920 (study PRJEB33766, sample SAMN09781785) | gut metagenome | biome: gut microbiome | host: Homo sapiens | place: Madagascar | study: EMG produced TPA metagenomics assembly of the PRJNA485056 data...
TCCGGCAATGCGTGGGTGTACGGCAATGCGCGGGTGTACGGCAATGCGCGGGTGTCCGGCAATGCGCGGGTGTTTAAGATGTCTCATTATTTGGTTGTTGGTCCGCTGGGTAGTCGTGACGATTTCACAACATTTTTCCGGACGAAGCATCTTACTATCGGAGTGAAATGCGGATGCTTTAAAGGCGACACTGATGAATTTTTCAGGGCAGCAGAAAAGACTCATGGAAAAAACAAACATGCACAGGCGTATAAAGCCGCTATTGCACTGGCAAAAATTCAGATTGATTTAAGCGAGGAGGATTCCGATGAAGAAGAGACTCGAAAAGAAGGCTGAGAAGCTGAGAAGAAAGAAGATCCATGAGATGTTGGATGTAGTGATGGACATCGACAGACTCACAGTAGCAGCGAGGTTCGAATTTTCTGGTGTGTCAAATGGGTGTTGGGCTTACATCTGCAAAAACCCGTATGACCCATGTCAAATAACTAAGATGCTGTGTGCGTATGAAGCCTTTCGCGGGGACTATGATAAATTACTCAAAGATCTTGAAGAGGAAAGGAAACAGTTGCAGGATGCTAGACAGGTGTGATATCTGCGGCGCATATCTGGAGGACGGCGGACTCCTCTGCGAGAGATGCCGGGAAGATATGAAACGCCGAATCAAACATAGAAACGAAAGAAGCGAGAATAGAGTGAAAGAATTGGAGGTAGCTTATGAATCTGTACGAAATTAACGCCGCACTGATGCAGGCGTATGACGATGCCGTAGATCAGGAAACAGGAGAGATTATCGAGAACGAAGCATACAAAGCCATTGACGGCTTGCAGATGGCACTGGAAGAGAAAACAGAGAACGTCCTGCTCTGGATCAAGAACTTACAGGCAGATGCGGAAGCATTGAAAAAGGAGAAACTGGCATTCGCAGACCGGCAGGCGAGAACAGAGGCAAAGATCGAGAGCCTTAAGAAGTATGTAGGCGAAGTCCTTGACGGGCAGAAGTTCCAGACACCTCGTGTATCAGCATCATGGAGAAAATCAGAAGCGGTTGAGTATGTTGGCAATGTGTTTGCACTGCCGGAGAATTATATCAAGTATTCTGATCCAACTGTGGACAAGACAGCACTGAAAAATGCATTGAAGAACGGCGAGGAGATCGAAGGTGCAAGACTTGTTACCCGTCAGAACCTCCAGATCAAGTAAGGAGCGCTTATGGCAGAGAAGAAGAACATTTTTGAGACGATCAACGCCGTGATGGAAGAGGTTGGAGCGGTTGGGAAGAACAGCAGAAACGAACAGCAGAAGTACATGTACCGCGGTATTGATGATGTTATGAACGCACTCAACCCGGCATTTACCAAGCATAAGCTTCTTATGGTGCCGGAAGTAGTCAGCCAAAAGCGTGAAGAACGTCAGACAGCGAATGGAAAAAATATTATCTATTCCGTTCTCTCCGTCAAATATACCTTTTACGCGGAAGACGGCTCATCCATTTACACGATAGTGCCGGGAGAAGGAATGGACAGCGGTGATAAGGCAAGTAATAAAGCGATGAGCTCAGCGTTCAAGTATGCTTGCTTCCAGACGTTCTGCATCCCGACAGAGGAAATGAAAGACCCGGACGCAGAGACACCGCCGCCAAGTAAACCGGCAAAGCCGACACTGGAAGCCAAATATGTAAACACGCTTTTTGCTGAGCTTCAGCGGACCGGCATCGGCTTAAAAGGCATCTTACAGACGTATAAAGTCACAGACGTGCATGATTTGGCATTTGAGGACTGGAAAAAGGCTATGGATATCCTTAAGGGCAAGCCAGACAAGCCTGCGCCGGAAGTCCCAGACAAGGCTGATGAGGGCCTGCCGTGGAATTGAGGTGATGACGCATGGAATGTACCGGAAAGCTCAAGGGAGTCGCGAAGGACTGGATGAACGGAAAATGGAACCTCACATTCGAGGTTGACGGCGACATCATCGCAGGGATCGACCAGATCAAGGACAAGCTCCTGACGGTGATCGTGAAACAGTACCGGAAGAAGCGGAGCCTGGATGCGAACGGAATGTACTGGAAGCTCCTTAGTGAGCTTGCAGAAGCGCTGAAAGTCAGCAAGCCGTGTATGCATAACGAGATGTTAAGGCGATATGGACAGCTTGAGATGATTGAAGGGCAGTGCGTACCACTCCGGATTCCGGACACTGATGAAGCCTATCAGAAAGCGCTGGAGGCGGAAGAGTATCACATCCGCCCCACATCGCAGACGATCGAGCGGAACGGGAAGCGCGACAGAGTATACTATCTCCTTCGCGGATCGCATGATTATGATACGAAAGAGTTCTCTGAGCTCCTGAGCGGACTTATAAGCGAGTGCAAGGAACAGGGCATACCAACAATCGCACCGGACGAGTTCAAGCGGCTCATGGACGCGTATGAAGCGCAGAAAGGCGACAAACATGGCTAAGAGATTATGGAGCATCTTCACAGATGATATGGATCACTGCTTTTTCACAGGATCCCCGGAAGTGGAACGGCATCATGTTTTTGGCGCCGCGAACCGGTCACGATCTGAAACATACGGCTATGTGATTCCATTACATCCGACTTTGCACCCGAACGGGGTGCGATTCAAACACACGAGAGAGAATCTCAAGATAGACGATTATCTCAAACAGCGCTGTCAGCGGGACTATGAAAAGAACCACGGCAGCAGAGAGGACTTTATCAAAGAGTTTGGAAAGTCCTATTTGTAACAGCCTCCTGATGGCACTTATTACATGTCACACACCTTACTGAGTGCCATTTTAACAATATCTCTTGTCCCGGTGATGAGCCGGGACGGAAGGGAGGAACCGATGAGAAAGGTAGACATGGCAGTAGTCGAGGCGGATGTCTGGAACTGCCTGCATATCGGGAAAGAAAAAGCAGTCAGCCGCTCTTATATCGTTTCCTGTACCGGATATGAGGATCGTATCGTCCGGGAAGCAATCGAGAGACTGCGGAGGGAAAAAGCCATTCTGTCACGTACAGATGGCAAGGGCTATTATATCGCTTCTGAGGACGAAGAGGGAAGCCGTGCGGCGATTGAATGGGTGACAGGGCAGAACCGGCGGGCGGAATCCATTAGAGCCTCCTGCCGGGGCGCTCAGAAGCTCATAAGCAGAATACAACAGATGGAGATGGACACATGAAGTACAGTTTCACGATCCCCGGGAGGATGAGAGGGCTCAACGAATACATAGATTCTTGCCGGAGAAACGCAAAAGGCGGAGGCAGGATGAAACGGAAGGAACAGGATTGGGTCGTGTTCTGCATCCGCAACAAGCTCCGCGGGGTCCATATCAAGCACCCTGTCATCATCCATTATCATTGGTACGAGCCTAACCGGCGGCGCGATCTTGATAACATCGCCGGTTTCGGGCATAAAGTGATCCAGGACGCGCTGGTGGAGTGCGGAGTGCTTGCCAACGATGGATGGAAAGAGGTATGTGGGTTCACGGACACCTTCTCCATCGCTCAGAAAGAGCCTTACATCACAGTAGAGCTTGAGGAGGTGAGCCGATGACAAGAGACAGTATGGTTTTCTACAGCTCATTCGCCGAGGCAATCAAACTGATGCCGAAAGAACAGCAGTTAGAGGCACTGTGGGCGATCATTGACTATGGTCTGAATGATACGGTTCCGGATCAGAGCGTGAACGCAATGGCGAAAGTCATTTTCCGGATGGCAAAGCCGCAGATCGATGCCAATGTTAAGCGGAAAGCAAACGGCATGACGGGTGGCAGACCGAAAACCAGTGGTTATGAAGTTGAAAAACCAATGGTTATTGAATCAGAAAACCATAGGTTAGAAACTGAAAAACCTAATGTAAATGTAAATGATAATGTAAATGATATAAAAGAAAACACTCTAAAGAGTGTTAAAGAAAAGCGCTTCGCGCCACCCACCCCGGAGAATGTGAGTGAATATTGCCGGGAAATGGGATATACGCATGTTGACGCTAATAAGTTCGTCGATACATTTTCTGCAAAGGGATGGAGAGTCGGAAAGACCAATACCCCCATGAAGGACTGGAAAGCGTCCGTAAGGAACTGGGAACGGCAAGAGAAAGAGTGGAGGGAGGAAAAGGCCGCCAAAACTCAGGACAAGTCATCGAACCGGTTCAAGAATTTCACAGAGCGTCAGTATAACCAGTCTGACTATGACAAGATCATTTTCGGCGAGCTTGCGAAACCAAGAGGGGAGGAGCACACATGAAATACCTGTATGACGTTCTCGACACAGATACCGGAGAGCGCGTGGTTGAGAGCGGCACATAGGCGGAAAGGAGCGTTATGCGAGCGAGGAACAGAGGATATAACGAGTATGGGATCCCGCCGGATGATGTCAGACGTGTCCGGGATTACTGCCGGAAGATGGGACGAGAGGACCGTCTGAGACTCTTTCAGTGCGCGATCTCCAACGCTCCGGGGCTTGAGCTGCTGATCTACGAGAGCTTGACGGAGGGCGTTGGATATGACCGACTGGATCGTAAGCGCGGGGTCCCGGCAAAATCGGATGATTTCTACGCATACCAGCGGAAAACCGTGGCAGAGTTTTACGACTGGCTGCGGATGACAGGGAGGTGGAACGAATGAGAGCTCAGCTCTACAGCATCCTTGACACGCACACGGGGCAGACGATCGGAGAAAAACTCCGAGTCGGAGAAGCCAGCAAACTGATCGGACTCAATATGAGCCATGTACCCACATACGCGAAGAGCGGGGCGAAGTACAAGAGGCGTTATGTGATCACTGCAACCGAAGAAGTGCGATCAGAGATGCGCAAGGAATCACTGGCAGAAGAGTGGGACAGAGTAAGAAAACACATCCTTACGGGAAAGAGAAAGAGGTGAGCGAGAATGCTTGCATACGGGATCAAAGACGTTACAACGGGAAAAGATCTCTACCGGAGATGCACCCGGCAGCAGGTCGCGGACCTGATCGGCGCACCGGTCGGGAGGGTACCCAGCATGGCGAAAGCCGGGAGGCTGCACAATGGCAGATACCTGATCTGGATCGAGGGCGAGCTTGAGGATCTTGTGGACGAACAGTTCCGGGAGGACTGGGACGAGGCGAGAGCAAACGTCCTGAAGGGGCTGAGAAAGGCACAGAGGAGAGAACATGGGATTAACATTGGATGAGGCGAAGTTAGAGAGATACACACAGGCGCAGACCTTCGTGGATCGGATCCGGAAGACGAAGGACCGCGTGAAGATCGGCGATAAGCTGACGGTGTGGGCGGTCAAAGCGGTATCGGACGCGTCAAGCGGAAGCAAAGCCGAGGTACACCGCAAGGCGAAGGTGATTGGAGTATATCCGCGGTTCGTGCGGGTTCGACTGAGAAGCCCACGCGGACTGTATGGATGCGAGGAGAGCTTCATGTGGGACGACATCGCGAAATGGAATAGATTCTTGTGGGAGGTGTGGACAATGGAAAAAGAGTTTCCGAGAGGATTCCAGCAAGGGATTGCAGACATCTTAGAAATGTGCATGGAAAACAAAACCGATAATTGCATTATGACGCTGGACTGTGGTGACGCCGAGCTTACTGTGGAAATCGTGTTTTCCGCAAAAAAGAAGTGATCGGAGGTGGAACATGACGGGGAATGAGCTGGTAACAACAAGTGAAAATAGATACTTAAGAAAGATTATCCACGACATGACAAAGGGATGACTGTTGACTCGCAATGAGTTCCAGGCAATCATAAGAATCCTTGAGCGGGCGGTGGATAGAATGTTGTGGGAGGCAGAAAATGAACAGACTGACAGAAAAGAACGATAACAAGATCTATACGCTGAAAGAAATGGAATGGAACCCGCCGCTTTTGGTTCGGAGTGGATGCACTATATTCGATGTGCTCTATCGAGCGATCCAGAAACTCGGAGCCTACGAGGACACCGGGCTGATGCCGGACGAGATCGGCAAGTTGAATGCGGAGACGCAGGAAGAAGCAAGGAAGATGCTGGAGAAGGTTGCGGAGCTGTCGGAGGAGATCGAGAAAGCGCAGGAGAGAACGCGGTGGATTCCGGTGACGGAGCGGTTACCGGAATCCGGATCGATGGTGCTGGTTTCACTTGAGGGAATTTCAATTCCAGACATCGCTGAGTGTGGCGGCACATCACAGGAGGGCATAAAATTCCGCCCGGTGGATAACGATTTCGCATACGCCAAAGGAATCGTTGCATGGATGCCACTGCCAGAACCGTATGAGGAGGGAAAGTAATGTCAACGGCCCACAAAATCACATATAAGTGCGATGTGTGCGGAAAAGAAAGTAATCACTATAGAAATATTGAGACAGAGCGAATCCCGGTTTTTAATCGGCTGATTCCGCGTGCAACCTATGAAGTTGATTTGTGCAAAACATGTAGCCAAAAATTACGTGAAGTCGTTCGCGATCATTTTGCAGAGGTACGCCGCAGCATCTGGGGAGAAGAAGCAATCAGAAAAGTCTACACCGATGAACCAGAGGAGGAAGAGAGATGAGAACACTTGAAGCCATTTTGGACAATCAGAGAATATGGGGACATGAAATCATGTTCCCACTGCATACCGCATGGGTGAAACTCCCGGATTGCGGAACGTGCAGTGTGATCTGGAGCGACAACGAAGATGGATATGAGCACGTCTCTGTATCTCCGAAGAAACAGCTCAGGACTCCAACATGGGATGATATGTGTATCTTGAAGGACATCTTTTTTGATGAGGAAGAGGAAGCATATCAGATACACCCGAAAAAGAGCCAGTATGTGAACGCAGTCGAAAACTGCTTGCATCTGTGGAAACCCAAAAATCATGAATTGGGAGAGCTGACAAAGATGGCGGAGGATAAGAGATAATGAATGAGCGCTATAGATACCGTGGGATAACCACAGGCGGCGGATGGAGATATGGATATATCAGCAACAGCACGGATGGAAAACGGTGGTATATCAACAACAGCTCCGGAAGACCATTTGCATACGAGGTATATCCTGACACCATCTGCCAGTGCACCGGACTCCGGGACAAGAATGGTAAGCTGATCTTCGAACACGACATTCTCTCCGGGCCTCTAGCTCCGGATTATCCTGAGGTCAAAATACGGGTAGTCGTGAGATGGGAAGGCTGCGGATTCGTGACGCGCCGGCCCCCATATGGGCAGGAGTTGACGGATGAGCCGTCACCACTGGATAAGTGGGACTGTGAGCACTTCGAGGTGATCGGGAATGAGTTCGGCAACAAGGAACTGATGGAGGAGCGAAGCGTATGAAGATCAAAACAAAAGCATTTGGCAAAATTTGGATCGTACGAAAACCCGAGGATGATAAGAGACAGTGTCAATTACAGGCAGCTATTGAAAAAGCGGATCCGCGCAAACCAGATATTGATCCTTCTGGCGCATGGAAATGCCCACGATGTGGAGTAATGCAGGATTCTTGGAATAAATACGGCTATTGCCCCGAATGCGGGCAGCGGATCGACTGGGAAGGAATCAAGGATGAGGAGGAAGAAGAATAATGTTTGATTTCGATGCTTATTATTATGATCATGGCGAGTTTGACGCAAAAATCGAAGAGCTGAAGGATACCATTCGCAACAATGTGAAGGAAGAAATCAAGAGCGAGATGGAGCGCTTGCGCGAAGAAAACAAAAAGCTTCAGGGGATCAAGGAGCATTTCGAGGAAGTCAAGGCGAGCTACGAGAAAAAGAAAAGCGAGTGTGACAGAATCACCCGGGAAGCGGAGTATAACGCGAAAAGGGCAAGACTGGATGAGCTGATGGAGCCTGCAAGGCATTCAATATACGCAGTGCGCCCAGTTACCCAATACCAGGAAAAATGCGACGCGTGCAATAGGTCGAGGCAGGTAGAAATCAAACTTCCATCAGGGCGAATGATCTTCGATAATTGCTTATGCAAAAAAGGGAAAGAAGTATATCACCCGGAAGAATACGGAATTTACCGCATAAGGATGCCAAGATACGACAATGAATTGATAGTGGAGTATGTGCGTAACACAGATGATGAATACCAGCGGGTAGACGAACCAAAGCGCATCATAGATAATGATATGGAATTTTCAAAGATTGAAGAAGAATGCAGCGAGAAAAATCTATACGGGCTGTATTTCGCCACACTCGAAGAATGCCAGCGATATTGCGACTATCTCAACAAGAAAAACGACACCGCCGGATATGATTATACGCTGGACGGAACATATATTGGAAATGATAGGGAGGAAGAAAGATGAAAAAATTATTCGCAAGCGTACCGATGAGAGGAAGAACAGAGGAAGAGATTCGCGAGAACTTCGCAAAAATGAAGAGAATCGCGGAAGCATATGAGGGTGAGGAGCTGGAACTGATTGACACATGGATCGCGGAAGAGCCGCCGGAAGATGTCGAAAACCAGGGCGTATGGTATCTGGGGAAATCGTTGGAGATGCTGAGCACGGCAGATGTATTTATTGGTGTAGAAACACATGAGCGTTTTATGGGATGTGAGGTTGAAAACCATGTAGCATACAAATATGGAATTCCGACATATTTTGTTGAGCCAGAAAACGTGTTCAAAGATTGGCGTGAAATCATCAGAAAAGGAATAAAAGCAACAGTAAAATAAAAAAACAGCGGCGGACACCCTGCCAAGATGATTCCGCCGCTACATAGAAACTGCTTGCTCAAGTCTATTATAGCCGACTTGAGCGCCAAAATCAAGGAGGTACTTATGAGTAATATTAAATCCGATATCATCAATAATATCACCGTTACGATGTCCGTATATATTCAGGACAGAGAAGTCCTTGATGTATTGGAGCTTGTGTTGGCTAATGAACTTATGAAAGTAAATGTCGAAGAGATCACGACTCTTCCGGCAGAAGTTAAAAGTAGCGTAGATCAGCGTAATGCTTATCTGGTGCAGCTCTTCATGATCCAGAAACGCCACCTAAAAAAGCGCACGATTGAGGCGTATATGGGATCTGTGCGCCGCCTGGTGCTGGCTACAGGGAAACGTCTGGATCTTATCGACACGCTAGATATCGATTGGTATCTGGCTCAGTACGAGAAGCATAAAGGCTTGAGGATGGAGCAGATCACGAACCGAACTTACAATAACGAGCGCCGGAATCTCTCAGCATTCTTTACATGGATGCGGAAGTCAAAGATCATACAGGACAACCCTGTGGACAATGTGGACGCGAAAAAGGTTGTTATGGGGAAAATCGACTACTATAGCCGGGAGGAGATCATTGAGCTGCGGGACGCGTGCAAAACGAAGCGGGATCGTGCCATTATCGAGGTATTCCGTTCCACGGGTGCGCGTGTAGGCGAGATCGCAGATATCCGCCTGGATCAAGTGGATATGCATACCGGGGACATCCCGATCATTGGTGAGAAGGGCGGACGTGCCAGAACATTATATCTAGATGCGGAGGCAAGATATTATCTTGCAGCGTATCTTGATGAGAGGAAGGATAACAGCCCGTACCTCTTTACACAGGCCGTAGGTGTAAAGCGAGGAAGAATGGGGACGGCAACGTACCGAACTATCATGAGAAAAATCGGCAAGCGTGCGAAGATCCAGTGCCGTGTGTATCCGCACAAGATGCGTAAGACACTGGGAATGGATCTCAAGCAGCACGGCCTTGATATCGGCATTATCCAAGAGATCCTCGGACACGCGTCACCGGCAGTCACCAGTATGTATTACGCTCAGTCCACAACGGAGTCACTGAGAAGTGTACGCCAGAGGTTGAGCGCATAGGAGGAAAGAATGATTAACGGAGAATTGATCGTTGATAATTTTGCCGGAGGAGGCGGGGCGAGCACTGGGATAGAAGACGCAACGGGATGTTGCGTGGATATCGCCATCAATCACGATCCGGAAGCAATCAAGATACACAAAGCGAATCACCCATACACAACACACTACTGCGAGGATGTATGGCAGGTGGACCCGGTGGAAGCCTGCAAAGGTCATCCGGTCGGGCTGGCGTGGTTTTCACCGGATTGCAAGCATTTCAGCAAGGCGAAGGGAGGAAAACCTAAGGACAAGTTCATTCGCGGACTTGCATGGGTAGCGTGTAGATGGGCGGGAATGGTCCGCCCGAGAGTGATCATGCTGGAGAATGTGGAGGAGTTCAAGACGTGGGGGCCACTGAACAGAAAACGTCATCCGATTAAGAGTAGGCAAGGGGAGACATTCGAGAAGTTTGTGCAGCAGCTTACCGAGCTGGGGTATGAAGTGCAGTACCGGGAGCTGATCGCGGCGGACTACGGAGCACCTACCATGCGGAAACGCTTCTTTCTGATCGCCAGATGTGACGGAAATCCCATCGTATGGCCAAAACCTACACACGGACCGGCGGACAGCGCAGAAGTGAAAGCCGGGCTGCTCAAGCCGTATGTCGGAGCATATACGCAACTTGACTTTTCCCTTCCGTGCCCATCAATTTTCGACACATCGGAAGAAATCAAAGAGAAATATGGAATCCGGGCAGTGCGCCCGCTGGCAAGAAAGACAATGGATCGAATTGCCAGAGGAGTCAAAAAGTTCGTGCTGGATAACCCGGATCCGTTCATCATCAAGGACGAATCAGATGATATAAAAATGCCGATCTTGATCCAGTACCATTCAGAGACAACAAAAGATGAGGTTCGCGGGCAGGGAATCGAGGACCCGATCATGACGGTGGACAGTTCGAATCGGTATGGGCTTGTGACATCGTTTATCAGCAAATTCTATAAGAGCGGCACGGGACAGGATGCACGGGAACCACTGCACACGATCACCGCCGGAGATGGGCATTTCGGAGAGGTGCGGGCATTCCTTACAAAGTATTATGGTGTAGGTGTGGGGCAGAGCATAAAAGAGCCACTTGACACGATAACATCGCGGGACCGCTTCGGGCTTGTGACAGTCCACGGGACTAAGTATCAGATCATGGACATCGGTCTGCGGATGCTGGAGCCGAAAGAACTGTATGGATGCCAGGGATTCCCGGAGGATTACATCATCGACCGGGACTGTGACGGAAAGGCATACCCGAGAGCGGAACAGGTGAGAAGATGTGGGAATGCGGTGTGTCCGCCAATACCTACAGCCCTGGTAAGGGCAAATCTAAAAGAAATGTGCGTTGCAAAAAGGCTGCCGAACTGCCGAGCTGATCGGCTGGGGCAGGACGATAGCGGGCAACTGAGATTTGCATGAAGAAAAAGCCCCGGAGGATATAATTCTCTAGGGCTTTTGAATTATTTGCAATCCAATGTTTTATTCCAGCGCTCCCAAACACTCTCGTTTCGCGGAGATCCATCAATCCAGTCCAGAATCTCACAAACTTCTGTCTTTGACTGATAGCTGAGGCAGTATGTCGTGCCGGTCTGCGTGTTGATTTCTTGGATTTTCTTAGGCTTGGCGGGGAGAACATCATTAAGGAGAGAGAGAACATCAAGATTCCCGTAGATGCGCAGCCGTGTGCGCCTATTTTGATATCCCTTAATAATGTGAGAATCCAGGACACCGTGGATCTCGATATAAGCTCTCGCAAAAGCGGAAAAGTTTTTGATATCATCAAGCTCCGGGAAGCGAGGAAGATTGAAAAGCTTCACCGCCCACTGTTCGGCGCCATCACGTTCAAGATTATATTTGGACTGGTAGACGTTTACCTTGCCATTCCACTCAGCTACTATATTCGCATACCAGGGATCCAAATTGCGCACCGTTACATAGCTTTTCTCTTCGCCATTCACAAGATATCCGGTGCTGTAGATGATCCCCTTGCAATATTCTTCCAGCTCCGCCGAGTCGTGCGGCTTCTTGCACTTGGTAAAGTCGTCAGTGATGTCGATCATGATTAAAGGCTTGGAAAGATCGTGAGCGGCGGCGTTGTAGTATGCTTTGTAAAGTTTTTCATCATCAGCCAGTGCATACAGAAAGAAACCGTTCTCATCCGTGCACTTATCGTTCCCGATGATCGTAACGGACTTGACAGCGGCGCCGTTCGCCGTGACAACATCGTATGTCGGGAACTGATCAAGATTCCCGTACATGCTCACCAGCTTCTTTCTCACAAGGTTTTCCTCTCGCAACTTGTCAAGAATCAAGGATTCCACCCACAGCGGCGGGTATGCTTTTCCTCGATCCCATGACTTTATAGTGTCGGCGGGGATGCCGTACTTTTCGGACATCTCCGCCTGAGTCATCCCGGCGGCAAGCCGGGCGGATTTTATTTTATTTTCTGCTGATCTTGTTGATTTCATAAGCAACTCCTGTTATAATAATGGTATCGGATATACTGGATGCTGTATATCCGGATTGCCAGCAATTCCGGCGATCACGGATTGAAACTAATTTCATATTTACGTTTCAAGTGAAAAGCTCATGCCACCCATGCATGGGCTTTTTTCTGCTTAAATGTCGTCATATCTGCCATCCCTTTTCCCTTTGTGGTATGCGGTGTTGATCGTCTTCATGAGAAGCGCCAACTGTTTCGCTGTTAGCTGATCCACGAACTCATCCGGGATCTGGTCCACGATCGCGCGCATCGTCTGTCCGCCATTGAAGCCATGATACAGCTCAACGTACAACTTTTCTGCTCTGTTCATTTTGATGCTCTCTCTTACTTTCCCGTTTTTGTCTTTCATAAGCCAACTCATGATTCTTACCTCCTGTGTTTTTCTTATTTGGTTTTAAAAGAGTTTATAAGTTTTAAGATAACCTCTTCTGAATGTTTCGTATTTTACACCACTGTAGTTATCCCATCCACCATCTTTGGCTTTTCTGTATGGATAGACTGTTTTTGAATCTCCGCTGAGGTCGTATGATACCCCTCTGATTACTCTTCCGTCTTCTACGTATACGCTGTCATATTCTCCGATTTTATGCCATCCGTCTTTTACCATCTTTGTTACCTCCTATGATTTCCTTTTCTTTATCTTATGTTTATATTATAGCGTATATTTCACACTTTGTCAAGAGAAAAAGTGTGAAATATACACTTTTTTAAAGAGAAATAGGTCGGTAGGATGATCCTCCCGGACAGGCTATCATAGCGGCGGAGAATCATCCAGATGTGACACCCTTGTGGACGTCCCGGATTTACATTTCGTCCTGCTTGTAACTTTCTGCCTCTGAAAATGTGGGGGCGATTTTGCAATAAGAGGGATGATAAAATGATACAAAGGGGGGATCATATGCCAAATCTCAGTGCAATCGTAAAAAAATTACAGAGAGCAATCCTATCAACCAGGCTTGTGATCAAGATTGGAAGCAGTCAGTTCTACAGCGCGGACCAAGGTCGCATGATAACTATGTGGAGCCTGAGCACGCCCGTGATGGAATACGGCAAGGGCAAGTGGAAGATGAGAGATCTGGAGATACTTAGGACGGCATCACAGGCGGATGTCGTGCTGACCCTCAAGGAGATATGGGAGCAATCACAAGGATGGGAATAGGAGGAGAGACATGGAGAGGGACATTGTAACGACTGGATGCAACGGGGAGATGATTAAATGCAAAGTGTGCGGGATTAAATTCCGCCCGACAACATGGAGAAGATATACCGCGGTTGGCAATAAAACAACAGGAGTGGCGGCCGTGCTCGGAGGGACAGAAAAACCGATCATATACGATGCTTTTGACTGCCCAAGTTGCGGATGCCAGATCATCGTAAATGAGAGACTGAGAAGAGTAGACGATAACTAAAATGGGATGGTGAGCGCATGGTGAAACTGACGCCAAAGCGGGAAGCGTTCGCAAAAAATTTCGTAAAAAATGGTGGGAACGCAACCGATGCGGCGAGAAAAGCTGGATATAAGAAGCCAGAGGCAGAGGGATGCAGACTGCTAAAAAATGCTGATGTATTAGCGTATATAGCCGAGAAGCAAGCCGAGCTGGACAAGCAGAACGGCACGGACATCATGTCTCTGGCGGACATCCAGCGGCGGCGCGCTATGATCGCACGTGGAGAGCTCAAGGATTCATTCGGATTCACTCCGGCATTCTCCGAACAGCTCAAGGCGATGTCAGATCTGGAGAAAACGCTCACCATCAAAGAGAAGAGAGAAGAAGAGAAGAAAGCAGAAGAAGCGGCGAGGCTGGCACAAGAGTACCACATGGACCTGGACATCATCGCTGACGTGTTCCACCCGATGATCCGTGACGTGCGGCGCGGCTTGCATACCGAATACATTTTGCCCGGCGGACGTGGATCCACGAAGTCCTCCGGGATTTCGTGCATCATTCCGGAGCTACTGAAAAATCACCCGGATATGCACGCACTTGTGCTGCGAAAAGTCGGGAACACAATTAAGGATTCCGTATATGCACAGCTCAAATGGGCAATCTCAAAGCTGGGACTCGACGTAGAATTCCGGTTCAAGTCATCCCCATTTGAGATCACATACAAGCCGACCGGGCAGAAGATTTATTTCAGAGGCGCAGATGATCCACTCAAGATTAAGTCCATCAAACCGGAGTTTGGCTATATCGGAATCGTGTGGTTTGAGGAGTTGGATCAGTTCGCCGGTCCGGAAGAAGTGCGAAATATTCAGCAGTCCGCAATCCGAGGCGGAAACAAAGCGTACAAGTTTAAGAGCTTCAACCCGCCGCGGAGTAAAAATAATTGGGCGAATGAGTACACAGAAGAAGCAGAGTTCAAGGATGATTCCGCGGTTGTTGTCCATAGCACATACAAGGATGTTCCTGCGGATTGGCTGGGTGACCAGTTCATTAACGATGCGGAACATCTAAAAGAAGTCAATCCAAACGCTTACGAGAACGAATACATGGGTGTAGCCAACGGAAACGGCGGCAATGTGTTTGAGTTCATCGAGGAGCGAACCATCACGGATGAAGAGATCCGCCATATGGATCGAATCTACCAGGGTGTTGACTGGGGATGGTATCCGGACAAATATGCGTTTGTTCGTCTGCATTACGATGAGGCGCGAGAAACTATCTATTTTCTGGATGAGATATATGAAAACAAGCGGAGTAACACATGGACAGCGGACGAGATCAAACGGCGTGGATACACGGACTATGTGATCACATGCGATAGTGCGGAAAATAAGTCCGTGAATGACTACAGAGACGCCGGACTACCCGCCAGAGGGGCAGAGAAGGGACCGGGAAGCGTTGAATATTCGATGAAGTGGCTACAGGGGAAGAAACTTGTGATAGATCCGAATCGCACTCCGAACGTCTGCGAAGAGTTCGAAAAATACGAGTATGAGCGCGACAAGGATGGGAATATTATCAGTGGGTACCCGGACAAGAACAACCATCTCATAGATGCAACCAGATACGCAACGGAAACCAAGTGGAAGAGAAGAGGAAGCAGCGCATAATGGACAAGATCGTAAGGGAAAGAATTGCCACATTTTTAAATGAGTATGTTTATATTGACGAAAAAAGTGAAAAGACACTTGAAGATGATGAGATCATAGGCGAAGTCATAGGAATGCTGATTAAGAATAGGATTTTTACTCCGGAAGGACTCAGAAAAGAAATTCTGAAAAAGTGTAATGTCCTTCTCCCGCTGGAGTATATCAAATACGCGGCAAGGCGGTGACATATGGGACTGTTATCAACGCTAAAAAGGTGGATCGATATGATTTTTAAGAAGAAAGCCGAAGATGATTTTAAGGTAAAATCTGTCATGTCTCCCGCGATGGAAGACGTGATAAAGAAGTGCGCGAACATCTATATAGGTCTGCCACCGTGGCTGAGCGAAGAGAATGACATCCGCACGATCAACTTTGCAAAATCGGTATGTTCCGAGACAGCAAGACTTGCAACGCTGGCGATCGGAATCACGATCGAGGGGAGTGCAAGAGCGGAATGGCTACAGAAGCAGATTGACGCTGTGTATTTCCGACTCCGCGATTGGACAGAGTACGCATGTGCATACGGAACTGTTTTCCTCAAGCCGAACGGGGACAGCCTGGATCTGTTCACGCCGAAAGACATCTTGCTCGTGGAGTACGACAACTTGGGCGTGAAGGGGATCATCTTCAAGGATACATATACGGATCAGGATCGATTCTATACGCGCCTTGAATACCATCGCTTTGTGGAGACTACAGAGGACGAGACAACCACATACCCTTACTATATCAGTAATCGCGCGTATGTGTCACGGGCGGCGGAAGATATCGGGGACCCGATTCCACTGTCGAAAACGAAATGGGCGGGTATGATCGATGATACACCGCCGATCCTCAAAGCAAATGGCGAGAGGTTAGATGGTCCCATGTTCGGACTCCTGCGGATGCCAGCGGCGAATAATGTGGATATAGAAATCCCGTTGGGGCTGCCAGTGTTCACTGAGGCGATCGAGGAGCTGAAAGATCTGGATGTCGCATACAGCCGCAACGCTGGCGAGATCTGGGACAGCCAGAAAATTATTCTTGCGGATGATCGCCTGCTGATGCCGGACGGGCAGAAACTTACGGGGCGCGCGTCTGATGCAATGAAAGCCCAGAGAAAGGCGATGGGACTTCCGAGGTACGTCAAGAACATGTTTGGGAATGACGCAAAAGAGTTTTATGAGGAGATCAATCCTCAGCTCAACACGGATGCGCGGCTGTCAGGAATCAATGCGCTTCTCTCCCAGATCGGGTACAAATGCGGATTCAGCAACGGATATTTCGTATTCAACGAGAAAACCGGCATGGTGACAGCGACACAGGTGGAGTCTGATGACCGTCGCACAATCCAGTTCATCAAGGATGTGCGAGATAAACTGGAGAGTGCATTGGACGGCACTGTCTATGCCCTGAGCGTCTACGCGGACCTCTACGGGCTTGCACCTGTGGGAACCTATGAAATCACATATGACTTCGGAGACATCACATACAACCGTGAAGAGGATCGCGCCCGTTGGTGGCAGTATGTCATTCAGGGCAAGGTCCCGGCGTGGATGTACTTCCAGAAGTTCGAGGGCATGAGCGAAGAGGATGCGAAGGCGATGATCGCAGAAGCGCAGCCGGAGGAAGGCAATCGGCTGTTCCAGGAGGAATAGTGAGGTGATGGAATGCTCGAACCGGCATACTTACAGCGCATAGCGGAGGGGGCGGAAGAGATTGCCGCAGACCTTCACAGCTATATCCTCCGGAAGATCGTGGAACGCATGATGATCCGGATCGGGCGCGGCGATGAATATCTTTTTACCTCCGCCGATCGCTGGCAGATTGAAATCATGCAGGACTCCGGCGCGCTGATGGAGGAGATCATCCCGGAGATCGCGAAGCGGACAAAGCTCCAGCAGAAGGAAATCAAGGAAGCGATGGAAGAAGCGGGAATCAAGGCAGTAGAGGCGGATGATAAGATCTATGAAGCCGCCGGACTTTCCCCGCTCCCACTCATGGAGTCTCCGGAGCTGATCCGACTGATGCAACGCAACTATGAGGCAACCCTCGGCGAGTGGCGGAATTACACTAGAACGACCGCAGACGCGGCGCAGCGGCTTTTTATCAACTCGTGTGATACCGCTTACCACAAAGTCACGAGTGGTACTGTATCGTACACACAGGCGGTCAGAGAAGCGGTTGATGAGGTAGTGTCCGGAGGCGTATATGTCAACTACACGGACGAGGAGACCGGGCGAGTCCACAAGGACACCATTGAGACAGCCACAGCCAGGGCAGTGCGTACAGGTGTGGGACAGGCAACCGGCGCGATCAGTTTGGAACGCATGAAGGAGATGGAATGGGATATTATTCTTGTGTCAGCACATCTGGGAGCGAGAACCGGAGACGGCGGAGAGAACCCCGGAAATCATATGTGGTGGCAAGGAAAATTCTATTCCAGATCAGGCAGAGACAAGCGTTTTCCACCGTTTTCTGTCACTGGATACGGGAGCGGCGAGGGGCTGTGTGGGTGGAATTGCCGCCATAGCTTCGGATCTGGGGACGGTGAGAACAACCCATATACGGACATCGAAACAGAAGAGAGTGAGAGAATAGAAAAGCTCGAACAGCGCCAGCGAATGCTTGAGCGGAGGATCCGGAAGACAAAGCGGATTGTTTCCGGGATGCAGACAGCCGTGGAAGCCTGCAAGGATCCGCAGGCAAAAGCGGCGTTGCAAATGGAGCTTGATAGAAAATCATATCTCTTACAGCGCCAGAACGCGGCATACAATCAGTTTTGCGATGACAACGATCTCCGACCGTTGGCGGATCGCCTTAGAATTGCCAGATGGGGAAGAGAACAGGCGGCGAAGGCGCGAGGGGCGGCACGAAGATATCAAAATGCGATGGAGGACAAATGAGTGGGAGAGCTTGAAATAATAAAGGAATTCCTGTCGATATGTAGCGGGATCACGGTCATCGGCGCGGCTTGCAGTGTGATCTATAAGGCATACAAGTCAGCGAAACAGCCGCAGAAGGACATTGAAAGCCGTGTAGGCACCATTGAGGCAGACATCAAGGACATCAAAGAGAAGCTTAATAACGATTACGCCTCTATCAACGCAAACCGGGAAGATACACAGCTTTTGATGAGAAGCATGTTCAGCCTCATCGAGAACAAGATCACCGGAAACAATATTGAAGGATTAAAAAAAACGAGGGACGAACTTATCCAGGCTTTGACGGAAAAATAAGGGGAATTGCCTTGAGAATCTATCAGTTTACGGTGCCGGAGCTGGAACGTTTCCGGCAACTTGCCAATTTTACGACTGATGAGAGAGCTCTATTTGAGTATCGGAGCAAGGGGATACCATTAGAAACATGTGCGGAGAAGATGAATATTAGCGTATCAACGGCGAAGCGGATCAGCCGCCGAGTGAACGACAAAATCATTCGGATATGTCCGACACAAGGAGGGATATAGGATGGGTGGACGCGGTGGAAACAGTTCATTTGCAAAAAAAGTGTGTTCGATCCGAACGCGAAAGAAATTGAGATAAAATCAACATACACAGAAGATGCACGGCAAAGATGGCGCGGAACCTATGCGGGCTCTATACTTGAAGCAATGGACAGAGGAAATGGAAACATTGAATTTGTATACGCTACACCAGATGAGCGCGAAAAGTACCACAAAACAAACCGTGTACAGCATCTTACATATTATCTCAAGCACGGAGCAGACAACGGGAAAGTGTTTGGAATTAACTGGGATAATGTAAAAAGCATATCCGGAAGGACGTATGATATCAAGGAAGCAGCGAAAGCGCATGGCTTCAAATGGAATAGGGATAAACAACGATGGGAGAAGAGCTGATACTCTTCTCTTTTTGTTTGTAAGCATGATACTTTTGCAACCCTTTCATGGACTGTTTTCCGACTGCCTCACATGCCATAATGGAAGCAGAGGAAGGAGGGGAGCGCATGAATGCATATACTCCTTATGGAATGGGCGGATATATGGCAGATCAGGCAGCATTGCAACAGCGTATCCAGCAGATGGAACAGGCGGCACAGCCGCGGCAGACAGTGCCGATGCAAAATGTGAATTGGATTCAGGTAGCTGGAATCGAAGGAGCAAGGAATCAGATCGTACAGCCGGGACAGACAGCGTGGATGATGGACAACAACAGCCCCATGTTCTACGTCAAGTCCGTGGACGGAATGGGGAGCGCAACGCTCAAAGCATTCACGTTCAAGGAAATCCCCGTCTCATCCTTAACAGCCCCGCAAATGGCTCCTGCGGCTCCAAGTGGGGACTATGTAACACGCGAGGAATTCAATGCTTTGCTCGTAAAACTTGGGGAGAGGCAGGAAGAGAAGAAGGAGGGGACTGAATGAATCCATTATTAAGCATGATGGGCGGATCCGGAAACAATCCAATGGCGGCGATGATGCAAGCCATGAGTGTTGTGAATCAGATCCGGCAGACAGGAAACCCACAGGCGGCGATCAATGCAATGGCGCAGCAGAATCCGAACATCAAGAAAGCGATGGATATGTGCAAAGGGAAAAACCCGGAACAGGTATTCAAGCAGATGTGCCAGCAGAACGGCATGGATCCCGGACAATTTGCCGGGATGATGAAATGATGGTTTTGTTGGCCTCAACAAAACGATAATTCGCTATCACAGCCGGGTGCGCAACGGCTCATGATAAATCTTAAGCAAGGAGAAAACCACATGAATGAGGGAATGTTATCCGCTGCGGATGTGGCGGCAGTAACCAGAAACGACACATGCAACGATATGTGGGGCGGTGGCGGCTGGTGGATCTGGATCATTCTGATTGCGTTCCTCTTCCCGATGATGGGCGGATGGAACCGCGGCGGTGTTGAAAACGGCGTGCAGGACAATTTCATTTCGGATGAGTTTGTGAAACGCGACATCTTCAACACAAATCAAAACGTATCCAACACAGCATGTCAGACCCAGAGAGATGTACTTGAGAGCAGATATACAACGCAGCTCGGAATGCAGCAGTTAGGTGCTCAGTCTCAGCAGTGTTGCTGCGAAACACAGAAAGAGATCTTACAGAACCGGTATGATGCGGCACTGATGGCGCAGAACATGCAGGCACAGCTTGCGCAGTGTTGCTGTGACATCAAGGAAACTGTCCTTGCAGACGGACAGGCAACACGCCAGCTCATGCAGGAGAACACCATCCAGGGACTTCGCGACAAGATTGCGGACCGTGACAGAGACCTCCAGACAGCGTATTGGCAGATCTCCCAGGTCAGCCAGACCAAGGACATCGTTAATGCGGTAAGACCGACACCGACACCGGCTTATATTACATGCTCCCCGTATTTTGCATATAATATGTCCGGATTTGGCGGATGCTGCGGAAACGGCGGGAATGTACTGTGAGAAATCCGAATGAACTGACCACTCTGGACATGCTAAATTTGTTCGGCGTATTCTTGCAGGTGATGAATTACGAAAGTGATTTGTCGCAGGCAAGCAACGCCGACATTGCGAAGCATCTCCAAGAGCAGGATCGGAAGTATCTGGATAAGATTATCGAAAACCAAAACAGAATTATAAGCATGTTGGAAGAATCCATAGCTACAAAGTAGTCTTGCGCATCGATAAGGAGTCGGATTCGGCTCCTTATTTTTTGAAAGGAGAAATACTATGCTCAATGTTATAGCAAAGACAGAACAGACAGTGACAGCAAACCAGAACGTTATCTTTAACGACACCCGTGTGAAATCCAGAAGATGCGGATGTTCCAGCGGGTGGCTGAACCATGTCAAGGGGAGCGGGCTTTTTACGATCACGAACCGCACAAACCTCCCGATGGCGGTAGAGGTGGAGTTCAACGGCAACGTGACCGCGGCGGCAGCAGGAGCAACGGCCCTTGTGATTGAACTCAATGGCGAGGCGATCGGCGGAACAGAGATGGATTACACAGTTGTAACGGCGAACACATACCAGAATGTCGGAGCGTCCACACTGATACCGGTCCCGGCTGGCTCATCCCTCACGGTATCGATTGGGAACATCTCCGCGGGCGAGGTACTCGTGAAGGACGCGAACGTCATCATCAAGAAACTGGCATAGGAGGTGATCACGATGATTGCCTTCCGAAGCAAGATGGATGTAAAAAGCGCGGAAGATGTTTTCTCTGAGATCAACGCGCGGCAGATCGCAGCGATCATGATCCATGATCAGATGGCGGATTATTTCGATTTTCTCGGATTAAGCGGTTATAAGCGGTTTCATCTGCATCAGTATTTTGCTGAGAGTGAGGAACGCCGCAAAACCGCGCATTACTATATTAATCACCACGGGAAGCTGATCCGCGACACCTTCGAGGGGAACGTGCAGATGATCCCGGAAGCGTGGCAGTCTGCAAATCGCATGAGTGTAGGAAAGTCCACCAAGCAGAAAGCTGTGGAAGATGGATTCTCTGCACACCTCGCATGGGAGCAGTCCACAAAGGACGTGTATCAGAAGTATGCGACAACTCTCAGAAGTATGGGACATGTTTCCGATGCTATATTTGTGGATAACCTCGTGTGTGATGTGGATAACGAACTTGAGCGGCTGGAACGGATCATAACGGACCTTATTACCGCCGGATATGATCCGATATATATCATGGAGAGTCAGAAACCGCTCCACGATAAATACAAAAAGAAAATGAAGGGAGGGATGAAGCATGAAAGAGCTGATAAATAAGCTTAAGGATCAGCTGAATCTGGAAGCAAAGGAAGCCGTGAACAACCTGACGGCATCGCGGCTGGATGTGATCTATAAGCTCACGGCGGCGATCTGCTATCTGGAAAAGATGGACGGAAAAGAGTGGGAAGAAAGCCGTGTTGCTGATGTGGCGGAGGATGTGATCAAGAAATACTCAAATGGGCGATACGATCACAATATCGATTCCCTGTATGATCTCTATATAGCCGCGAAGCAGGCGTACAAGCAGAACGGCGATCAGGCGCACCGTGACAAGCTCATGGAGTGTGTTGGGCGGCTGATGGTAGAAGTATATGACATGCTCTCCTCGATGGTCATGGACAGCGATTTTACGGATGAGCGGCAGGAGATACAGAGATACATCCGTAAGCTCGGAGATTAGCCTAAAATGTGGGGGTAAAACGGATTTTGGGATATGGTAAAATAAAAACGTGGGGATATTATGGATCCCCACTCCCATACGGGACCATGCTTTTTGTTGCCATACCTCCTTTATTCGTACGGCACGCACGCCCTTAAGAGAAACCCGGCATGATCGGGGAGGTTGAAAAGCGGATGCAATTTCCGGCGTGCGCATTGCTCCAGGGGAGCATGAAACAAGCGTTACTCCAGAGGAGTATAGTGCGAAGCATAGCACGAAAAAACAAGTTGCTAACCGGCGTTTGCCGGTTGCGGGGAGATAGATCGTAATTAGTAGCGAGGCGGACTGTAAATCCGTTGCCTTCGGGCCTTTCTGGTGCAAGTCCAGCTCTCCCCATTCCGCCTTTGGCTGGGGCGGAGTCGTATTTCATGGTACACCTTTCTGATATGGGGCACCCCGGATCTATTCGGGGTGTTACTGGAATGTAGCTTAGCGAGAAAGCACACAATTCTGATTGTGGGACGTGGGTTCAAACCCCACCATTCCAATGTGTCCGGGTCGCTCCCGGATGAACTGAGAGTAGCGCAATGCCTCAGAGAGATTGACAATGCCCGCACGAGAAATTGTGCGGGAGGCGCACATGGACCAATAGCTCAGTTGGTCAGAGCAACCGGCTCATAACCGGTCGGTCCGGAGTTCGAGTCTCCGATGGTCCACTACCACGCCGAAGGTTTATTCGGCTCAATCCACACCGCTGACGAGCGGTTATAATACACGTTTAGGAGGATATATGCAGAACATTGAACAGATTTTACAGGAGCTTGAAATCGAGGTTCCAGAGAGCAAGAAAGACGATCTGAAAAAGAAAATGTTGGAAAACTACCGCACAGTAGCTGACTACAACAAGCAGGTGTCAAAAGCCGACGATTACAAGAAATCACTCGACTCCGTACAGGAACAGCTTGCAGGCTTTAAGGACGTTGACGTTGATGACCTCAAAGGGCAGATTCAGACATTAAATCAGCAGCTTGCTGACGAAAAGGCTGGACGCGCTGCCGATGCAAGAAAAATCGAAGTCGAAAAGCAGGTGAACGAGTTTTTGGCAACCACAGACGAAAAAGGTGCAAAACAGTATGAGTTCATGAACGGCATTACTGAGGAGTACTATAAAAAGGCCCTCATGGAAGAACTGGACAAGGATTCTGCAAAAGGCAAGTCCATCAGTGACATATTTAATGGGATGATCACCGATAAGGACGGAACCCAGAAGGCCGGGATTTTCGTTGACAGGCAGCAGGAACGCGCAAAACAGACCGCGGCGCGCTTCACCAAACCGGCAAGCAACCCGAACAACGCACCGAAATACACGATGTCTGAGCTGATGAAGATGAAGAACGAGAATCCGGATCTTGACATCAAACAGTATATGTAAACGAACGACCGACGGCACATTCTGAGTGCTGTCGCTAACCTACACACCTTTTAACAGTTATGGGTAGAAAGGATTTTTTTATGGCATTATTCGACCTTAAGAATTTTAATGGCGAAGTATTTGGCGCATATGTGGACACGGTCCCGAACCTCAACAGAAATGCACTGTTAAAGTCCGGCGCGATCGTGGAGAAATCCCAGTATGCGGCTATGTTGCCGGATCAGACAGGCGGCAACTATATCACTGTGCCGATCAAGGCGAGAATCGGCGGTACACCGGATAACTATGACGGATCCACCAACATCACAGCAGATTCCAGGGAGACGTACACACACGGTAGAATCGTTGTTGGCCGTGCTCATGGATGGACAGAGAAAGACTTCTCTACAGACATCACAGGCGAGGACTTCCTCCCGGCTGCGCAGGAAGTCGCAGAGTATTGGGATGATGTGGATCAGGAAACACTCCTCTCAACGCTGAAAGGTGTCTTCTCCATGACGGGAGCTGAGAACCTTAAGTTTGTGAGCGGGCATACCTATGATGTGTCCCTCGACCCGACAAACAGCGGATTCGCTGAAACCACCCTCAACAACGCCATTCAGAAGGCACTCGGAGACAACAAGGCAAAGTTCAGCCTTGCGATCATGCATTCCAAGATCGCAACTGACCTTGAGAACCTCAAACTCCTCGCATACATGAAGTATACGGACGGAGACGGAATCGAGAGAGATCTCACCCTCGCAACCTTAAACGGCAGAACTGTCCTCATTGACGACAACATGCCGACAGCGGCGGCGGAGGCGAAATACGTCAAAGCATCTCAGACAGACCCGGGAGCGCTCAAAGTTACGACCGCAGGCACCGGAGCGGGTGAAGTCGCAAAAACAAGCGTAACTACAGACATTCCGGACGCGAACGAAGGTGATTATGTCAAACTCCTTCCGGCTGGAACCGTATACACCACATACGTTCTCGGTGCTGGTGCGATCGAGTACACAAACTGCGGCGTAAAAGTCCCGTATGAGATGGATAGAGACGCGAAGACCAACGGCGGCGAGGACACCTTATATTCCCGCCAGAGAAAGATTTTCTCTCCGTATGGCATCAGCTTCAAACAGCCGTCCTTTATCTCCCCGACAAACACGCAGCTTGAGACCGGAACAAACTGGGAGCTTGCGAATAATAATTCGACCTCCACAAAGAAGTATTTCCCGATCAAAGCAATCCCGATCGCGCAGATCAAGACCAGAGGCTAAGGAGGATTCCGGCATGGCATACGCAGATTATGACTTTTACTCAAAATCATTTTTCGGCAATGTCGTGCCGGAATCTGATTTTATACGGCTTGCGGAGAGAGCAAGCGATTTTCTCGACACGCTGACGTTTGACCGGCTAACGGGTGGGCTACCTACACCGGAGAAATACCAGAAGCGGATCAAGAAAGCCGTGTGCGCTGTGGCGGAGATCTACTATCAGTTGGATCTCGCACAGAAACAGGCGCTTGCTGCCGCCTCTGGCGCGTCTGCAGCTACTGACGCAAATGGAACAACGACCGGGATCATCACCTCGAAATCAGCCGGCAGTGAGTCTATATCCTATGCGACAGCACAGCAGATCGGCGCGGCGGCGAAAGAGTGGTCAGCTGTATATTCTGCGGCAGGAGACACAAAAGCCGCAAACAGGCTCCTCTGTGATTCGGCAATGCCGTATTTGACAGGAGTTGTAACTGATGATGGAACCCCGCTATTGTATGCGGGGCTATAAAGGAGAATGAATGCAATGTTAAACGTAAAAGATCTTCCAGAATACACGAATAAAATTAATGCGGCGATTGATGACGCAATCGCAAATAATGGGACACAGGATTCACCGGCCGTGGATGAACTGATCTCCTACTATACAGGCCCGGGAACAGGGCTTTACTGGAACACAGGAGAAAGAAAGCTCTGCATCGCAAAAGGATGGTGCGAGGATGAAGAGGGAAACATCGTAGACCCGACCGCATGTACCGGTCCGGCAACAGGACTGGAATACCGTGACGGAAAAGTGAGAAAAGTCAAAAAATAGGAGGGATGACATGAAAAAGTTATTTATTTCTCAGCCTATGAGAGGAAAGACAGACGCGGAGATACTCGCAACACGCGAGAAAGCTATTGCAAAGGCGAAAGAGTTAGTCGGGGAGCCGGTAGAGGTGCTTGAGACATTCTTCCAGGACGCTCCGGCTGGTGCAAAGCCGCTTTGGTATATCGGCGAATCCATCAAGTATCTGGGAGAAGCTGACGTTGCCTTTTTCGCCAAAGGCTGGGAAGACGCACGCGGATGCCGTATCGAGCATGAGTGTGCGAAGGAATATAATGTTGATCGCATCGAAGAGACAGAGGAGGACTAACATGGAGACCCTATTTGCAAACATGACTATGATCTTGGCAGTAATCGGGATTCTGGCGTTTTGCGTGTCCGTCATCACTCAGGTATTTAAGGGTGTCGGGTTCCTTGCGAAGCTCCCGACCGATGCACTTGTGTTCGTTCTCTCCATCGGAATTACCGTGGCGGCTTTTGTGGCATACATGCAGTACATCCACACAGAAATTTTGTGGTACATGATCCTCGCGGCGATTATGGCAGGGTTCATCGTGGCGTTTGTGGCTATGTATGGCTGGGAAAAGCTCACGGAATTGTGGAAGAGAATGAGCAATAACGGAAAAGACTGGAGTAAGTAATGGGAAACATACCGTTCCGGCAGACAAGGTTCTGGGAAAACTGCGAGAAAAGAATATATGCGGGCGTGGGGAAGTACGATATCCCGGAAATACAGGGAATGTATGACGTTGATGAAATATCGGACTTCATCGGTTGGAACTATGCTCTGAAAGAAAAGCACCCGGAAGATAAAGCGGTACATTTCTTCGTTGACGATTACCAGTTTAACCGCTTGTGGACGAATCCAGGCGCGTATCTGGAGAAGCTGAGACGGTTCCAGTATGTGTTTGCCCCGGACTTTTCCCCGTATGCAGACTTTCCAAAAGCTGTGCAGGTGTTTAACCACTTCCGCAAGCATTGGATTGGCGCATATCTGCAAGAGAACGGTGTGCGTGTGATTCCTACAGTCACATGGAGTTATCCGCCGTCATATGATTTCTGCTTTGACGGTGAACCGAAAAACTCTGTTGTTGCTATCAGCAGTGTGGGTTGCATGAAAAGCAAGCGTAACAAGCAGATGCTCATTGATGGATACAACGAGATGGTTAAGCGTTTGGAACCATCCTGCATCATCTTTTATGGCACTGTGCCGGATGAATGCAAGGGGAACATCATTCGAGTGAAACCATTTCAGGACAAATTCAAAAAGGCGGTGTGTGGCTGATGCCAAAAGGCGAGAGCGGATTCGGAAAATCTGGTGGAAGTTCCCGTATATCTGGACTGGATGTAACACTGAATGGTGAGACAACCCGGTATTATTTTACAAAGATCGGAAGTCAAAACTACTATCAGCGTGGCGTTGACGGTACTCCAGAACCTACACCATTAAATATGAGTGCAAAGGAATTCCGGGACAGAGTGGAGAAGAGCGGAGCATCAGTGCGTGAGTTATCATCTTCCGAGAGACGATCTGACGAAAATGATTACAAGAGAGAGCGCGAGGCTACGCAAAAATTTCTTGATATGGCTGACCGGCAAGATAAAACCATGAAACGCGTAACTAGGATGGAAAGAGTGGGGAATAGAGCCAACAGGAGGAGATAATGGGGGGAGAGATTGACATGTACGATAAAACAATTACAGTGTTCAACTATTACGAAAGCCCCATATCTGGCGAAGCCGTATGGTATCCGCATGTGTTACACGGTGTGGACTTGAACACAGACCGCGGAGCGATCATGAAGAAGTACGGAGCCGACAGCACGGATAACGCGATTCTTCACATCGCCTATTATCAGCACGCCACAGACCCGGAAGATGATCGTATCTTAATTACAGACTCTTCCGGCATGATTCCGTGGGTGCCGCCGAAGAAGTGGAAGGGGCAGACGAATGACACTCTTGCAGAGAGTATTACGTTCGGATCAGATAGCTTTTTCTGGCAGGGCGAATGGGATGGCGGCGTGGTGAACGATACGGACTATCGCGAAGGATTTTATCAGTACATGAACAGTTCCCACGATTTCGTTTTCAAGATCACGAGCGTGGGCGGTCCTTATACAGTGATTCCACACTTTGAGATTCTCGGAAAGTAGGCGGATTATGGCGAGCAAAACACACCACTTCAAAGGGTTCTCTGTCGTTGATGGAGATGTGAAAGTCAAGATTGATATGAGTCGCTTTGAAGAGCAGTATCGGAAAGCCCAGTATCAGCTTGACGGCGCTGTCATGAATAGTATGGTGCCGTTTATGCCTATGGAGACTGGAACCTTCGTAAACGTCACCAGGGCGGCGAGTGCGGCGGTGCAGGGATCAGGGCGAGTGTTTGCCGCTTATGGTCCGCAAGGACGTTTCCTTTATGAAGGCAAGGGCATGGTGGATGAGAAAACCGGATCATCGTGGGCGCGTAAAGGTGCAAAAAAGGTACTTGTCAGCCAGTATTCCGGCAAGACTCGCGCAAAGGAAGCACTCACATATACCAAGACAAAGCATCCGGCGGCGCAGGCTCATTGGTTTGACGCTGCGAAAGAGAAGGATGGAGAAACGTGGATTCGTGAAGTAAAGAAAACGGCGGGAGGTGGACAGCGTGGCTAATGCTCAGCCGATCGGAAAGGATGCGGCAGGATATGAAATACTCACATCCGCCATGAAAGCACTTTTGAATCAGTACCCCGGTTTGGATCCTGGGGAAGTGATCCGATTTGAGGAACTCGGAGAGGACAGTGGAATCGCGTTCTCAGCAGACAATGGCGCACTCGTGTACAGTGAGAAAGAGGATATCTGCGGCGGAGTCCATCAGATCTGCCAGTTCCCTTTTTATGTCGTGTATCGCACTGCATCACAGAAAGAACGGTATAAGCTGAATATACAGGCTTTCCTTGACAATCTTGGAAAATGGATATGCAGAGAGCCGATCACAATAAACGGCGCGGTGACGCGTCTGGAAGCATTTCCGGAGCTTGCATCCGGGCGAGTGATAAAACGTATCACCCGTGACAATTCATACGGCACAGAGCCGCAGGAGAACGGTGTACAGGACTGGATTTTACCGATATCTGTCAGGTACACGAATGATTTTGAACTGTAAACCGACAGTACATTTTGAGTGCTGCCGCTAACCTATACCGCCTAAAAAGTTATAGGCAGAAAGGGCATTTTTCTATGATTGAAAGAAAATATCTTGCGCATTATTTAGATGCATCTTTTAACGGAACATCAGCAACTTACGTCCGCATCGGTAAGGATCTGGAGGAGTACAACGAGGAACTGAACCCGGATGTGGAAGTCCAGAAAAACATTCTCGGTGAGCAGACCGTGAAGCATTCCGGCTATGAGGTACAGGCTGACGCTGATCCGTTCTACTACGAGGACTATGACGATGCCCTCTCTAACAAACTCATGGATATCGCCAACACAAGAGCAACTGGCGACAAGTGCAAAACCACAATGGTTGACGTGCTTCTCAAGCCGGGAGAGACTGACGCAGCGGCTCCCACCGTTGTTTGGGCTTACCGTGAAGATGTCTATGTTATCCCCAACAGTGTCGGAGGCGATACCTCCGGCGTACAGATCCCATTCACGATTTACAAGGCCGGAAACCGCGTAAAAGGCACATGGGACGTTTCCAAGAAATCATTTACAGCATCCTTAAGCGAATAACTGAATAACGGAGGTATGAGGCATGGCAAGACAGATCACGATTGATGATCGCGAATATATCGAGATCGTTGACAAGAACGGAACCAAGACCGGCGGGTTCATGTGGAATCCTTCAGACTTCGACATCATCAAACGCGCGGAGGCTGTACAGAAGAAGTTCGGAGATCTGGATATCCCGGCGTCTGATGACCCGGAAGCACTGGGCAAGATGACAGCTCCGGTAAAAGAACTTTTCGATGAGCTTCTGAACTCCAAAGGGGCGTCTGAGGAACTTTTCAAGTATTCAAATCCGTGGAGTCCGTGCGCAGACGGTCGTTTCTTCTGCGAGTACGTTCTCGATCAGCTGATTCATTTCATCGAGAATGAAATGAATGTCCGCATCAAAAAGAGTATTTCCCGTGTCAGAAATTATGTCGGGAAATACAGAAAATGAACGGATATACACTACCCACTTCTGTAGAAATCAATGGGACGGAATATGCAATCAATGCAGACTTCCGTTCCATTATTGGAATTTTGGAGGCTTGCGAGGATCCAAATTGGACGGATGGCGAGAAGCAGGAAATCATGTTTGAAATCCTGTATAAGGACTTCGACAAGATTCCAAGAGAATCGCGAGAGGAAGCCTGCAAGAAAGCTGTGGAATTCATCGATTGCGGAACGGAAGGGAAGAAGAACAGCCCCAGACTGATCAACTGGAATCAGGACGGCAGGATCATCGTCCCAGCCGTGAACAAAGTAGCCGGGACCGAAGTTCGCGCCGTAGCATTTTTGCACTGGTGGACGTTCCTTAGCTATTTTATGGAGATCGGTGATGGGCTATTTTCTCAAGTGCTGGCGATCCGGCAAAAGAAAGCCAAACACAAGAAGCTGGAGAAGTGGGAACGGGAATTTGAACGAGAGAATGCCGAAATTGTAGGCATCAAAAAGATTTTGACGGATGAACAGAAAAAAGAGATGGAAGCACTGGAAAAATGGCTGTAAGGGGATGATTTAATGGGACAGGCTGACGGAACCATAGTAATTGATACAACAATCACAGATGAGGGATTTGTAGCCGGAACGAAGGAAATGGAAACCGCCGCACGCCGCATGGCGGAGTCTGTCTCTGGAATCGGAGATAAGGCGAAAACGGCATTGCAGAAGCAGGCAAACGCATTCGCCAAGCTCAACAGCCAGTATGCAGAACAGACACGGAAGGTGGAAACCCTTAAGGAAAAGGTGGATGCTCTCAGAGAAGAAAAGATACCTACACAGGAGTACACCGACCTCAACAAAGAAATTGATTCCGTAAACAAAAAGCTTGATGCAGCGATCGAGCGCGAAATCAAATTTATGGAGACCGGAGGAAAGCAGAATAGCCGGGCCTTTAAAGGAATGGAATACGATATCGACATGCTGCGTGAGAAACTTGAAGAAGCGCAGAAGACAAAGACAGCGTTGGAATCTTCTGGAGGCGCGTACGTGTCTGGAGCTGATACAGAATCAGGGCAGAAAGTTGTAGCGCAGTACGCCGCAGCGCAGGCAGCACTTGAGGATACCAACAACCGAGTACGCACATCGTTTGATTCCTTGAAGGCAAGCGTAAAAGATTACGAAGAGAAGGCAAAAAAAGCGACAAAATCCAGCGGAGGCTTGCAAAAAGGAATCGACAAAGCTGGCATGAGCTTCAAGAAAATGCTGAGCTATACGTTCGGCATTCGTTCATTGTTTGCCCTCTTCAATCGTCTCAGGAGTGCTGTGGGCGAAGGAATGAAAAACCTTGTCCAGTATTCGGGGGACACAAACAACACGGTTTCCGGGCTTATGGGATCGCTGACGCAGCTCAAAAACGCACTTGCCACAGCATTCGCCCCGATCCTTACGATGATCGCTCCGGCACTGAATACGCTCATCAGCCTTTTGACTACGGCCGCCAATGCAGTAGCACAATTTTTCTCAGCACTGACCGGCAAGAACACATTCGTGAAAGCCACAAAGGTGCAGGAGAATTATGCGTCCTCGTTGAAAAAAACAGGATCAGCGGCGAAACAGGCAGAAAAAAGTCTTGCCTCGTTTGATACGATCGAACAGATCGGATCAAAAAGCAAAGATTCCGGATCCGGCGGAGGTGGCAGCACGTCCCCGCAAGACATGTTCACGACCGAACAGATCAGCTCCTCCATAAAAAACATGGCGGACACCATCAAAAAGCTGATCGCCGCAGAGGACTGGAAGGGAGTCGGGAACTACATCGGAACGCAGATCGGAACCGGCGTAAACTTTGCGATGGGAAAACTGGATCAGTTTCTTTCCACAACGAACTGGAAAGGAATCGGAACGGCGATCACTGCCGGACTTACAGGATTCTTCTCCACGTTTAGCTGGAGCACACTCGGAAGTGTAGTTTCTCATTTCGTTTCCGGACTTGCGCAGCTCATCACAGGACTGTTCCAGGGCGTTGACTGGCGCGCAATTCCTATGGGGCTCATCAATGCAATCGGGGGATTTCTTAAGGGATTCGACTATGCAAGCGTCTTTAGTTCGGTCGGAGAGCTGATCGGAACAGCGATTGCATCCGGAATAGATCTCCTGAAGGGACTCGGGGATGTACTCGCAAATGCGTGGGACAGTGTAGTTTCGTATTTCTCCGGATACATTGAAGCGTCCGGCGGAGATATCGTGCAGGGACTCTGGAACGGAATCATAAATGCACTCCGAAATGTCGGATCATGGATTGTGAACAACATCTTCAAACCGTTTATCAATGGATTCAAGTCTGCATTCGGGATCCACAGCCCGTCCACCGTCATGATGGAAATGGGGCAGTACCTCATGGAAGGTCTCCGTGACGGAATCAGCAATTTCATTTCTTCTGTTATCGCGAAATTCGCAGAGATCAAGGATAAGATCATCACAAAGTGGGACGAGACTAAGCAGAAGACACAGGAGAAGTGGAACAGTATCAAGAGCGGACTTGAAACGACATGGGCGGCTGTCAAGACATCAGCCGGTGAGAAGTTCCAGGCGATCAAGGACACCGTCACAACGCGCTGGAATGAGACAAAAGCCAGCACTGAGAGCGCATGGGGCTTTATCAACAGCACACTTGGAACGAAGTGGGAGGAGATTCGGAACAGCGCAACGGCGAAATTCACGGCGATCAAAGATAGTATTGTAGCCGCATGGAACACGTTGAAATCGGAGACCAGCACAATATGGAATGGCATCTGGGGCGCGATGAAATCCGTCATCAACACAATCCTCGGCGGAGTGGAGTCGATGGTGAACGGCGTCATCAATGCGCTGAATAAGATGATCAGCGCGCTCAACAATCTGAGTTTCGACATTCCGGACTGGGTTCCGGGAATTGGCGGAGAATCCTTCGGATTGGATATCCCGACCGTAAGCAAGGTACATTTGCCACGCCTGGCATCCGGTACAGTGGTGCCGCCGCGCGCCGGTGAATTTGCGGCGATCCTGGGCGATAACAAGCAGGAAACCGAGGTTGTTTCTCCACTCAGCACGATGAAACAGGCGCTTATGGAAGCACTTGCAGAGAGCGGAGTAGGCGGAAGCCAGCAAGTCGTGATCCGCTTCGAGGGCAACCTCGCGCAGCTTGGGCGCGTACTGAAACCCGTAATTGATGCAGAAAACAACCGCGGAAGCGTGAGACTTGTAACAGGAGGAAACCGATGAGCCATTTTGCAGTATTTACCGTGGATGGAGTGGAATATGATATCAATATCATGAAGCTCTCAAGAAATGCAAAAGTGACGGATACAGACAACTCTGGGCGCACGCTTGACGGAGTAATGCATAGAGACATCATCGGAACATATTACAATTACACTCTCGAAGTTGCCGCGAAAGAAGGAAAGCATCAGGATTACGACAGGCTGTATGATGTGGTAAGCGCTCCGGTAGATAGCCATGATCTTGTTTTTCCGTACGGACAGGAAACGTTATCATTTAAGGCATACATCACAGAAGCAAACGACACCATGATCCGCAGAGAAGGCGTTAATTTGTGGGGCTATGATGAAAATCTTAAGCTCAACTTTGTAGCGATGGAACCGCAGAGAAGGAGATAACATGAAGTGGGATGTGTCAATATCGGCGAACGGGGAAGAATATTATTCCTCCACAAGTGAACTCACGAATCAGGAAAACCCGATTCCTGGGTATGCCTATCTCCTTCCGGGCTATGCTCTTCTGAATGGCAGCTACAAAAATACTCCGGACAGAATCCCGGAGGGACAAAGTGGATATACCAGCAGTCAGATATCAGACGAAAATGGGGACTTTGTGGATCCTCCGATTCTTCGAATCCATTTTGATAGGCTCAAGACTTCCAGGGGAATCACACTGAATTTTAACGATATTTCCGGCGACTATGCCGATAAAGTTAATATTAAGTGGTATAAAAGCGGCGCTCTTGTGGAAAACATGGATTTCTCCCCGGCATCAAGTGTATATTTTTGCGAAGCATCCGTAAAACTCCACAATGAGGTGGAAATCACATTCCTTCACACTTCACGGCCGTACCGCCATATTTGGATTTCGAAGATCACAAACTACAGGCTTGTGGACGCTGGAGGACTCAAGATCGTATATGGAGATATCGCCCTCGGAGCGAAAGAAAACGCGGAGTACAGCGTGAACGATGGTGGGCGGCTGGGCGATCTGAAAAAGAAATATTCCTTCCCTGATGTGGCACTAAACTATCCTGGGTATTCCCTGCTGAATGGGGGATATAAGAACTATGATGTTTTCCCGGAAGTCGGATATATATCCCGGATGGTGTCGGATGAGAACGGGGATTTCCTGCATGGAATCATCCGCCCTACTGGTGGTTTGGTTCCACATCTCGGACTGTATCCAGGCAGCGAATATGATCCGCCTACACTGACAGCGACATTCTCGGACAAGTACAGCAGCCAGGGCATTTCTCTGGTGTTCAACGATCATTCCGGAGACTATTGTTCTCAACTCACTATCACATGGTATCGTGACAGTGAGACATTATCCTCCGAGACGTTCCGGCCGGACGGCTACGAGTATTTCTGTTATCACCCGGAGGAATATTATAACAAGATCACGATCGCCTTTGAAAAGACATCCAGACCATTCAGACCGGTGTTCCTGTCTGATATCCAGTATGGACTTGGGCGCACGTTCCTGGATGATGAAGCGAAGAATGTAGATTGCTTTATCGAGATGAGCCCGATCAGTGAAGAGCTCAGCATCAACACACTGAACTTTACGATCCGGAGCAAATCGAATATTGCATTCAACTTCCAGCGCCGCCAGCAGATGAAACTGTATTTCGATGAAAACATCATCGGTATTTTCTATCTGAAATCCGGGAAACGCGTAAGCAAAACGGATTATGAAGTCAACACCGAGGACGCTGTGGGACTCTTAGACACGACAGACTTCATGGGCGGCATATACAATAATGAACCGGTCAAAAACGTCATAGCGGCGATTTTCGAAGGGCAGGGAATCGATTATTTTCTCGACCAGACCTTGGAAAATCTGACAGTAAGCGGATATCTTCCAGTCTGCCGCAGGCGTGACGCGCTCGCTCAAGCCGCTTTTGCGATCGGGGCATCCGTCAACACCGCGTATGATCTCAATCTGTATATCTACCCGCGAAATACTGGCATTATAAAGCCGCACGTGGGACTCCATCCGGGGAAAGGGCTTGTACCGGGCATGAGAGTGACGAAGCAGAATTTTACAAAATCCAACACTCTATCAGGGCTGACGATCGACCACAGCGACATCACCACCGGCGCGAAAGTGTATGCGCATACTTATGTGAAATCTTCGGAATCTGAGGAGCTCTACAAAGACACGCTGAATGGAACGGCTCAGATCACATTCTCAGAAGCCCATTATGATCTTGCAATCACCGGAGGCACGATCAGCTCGTCCGGAGATAACTGGGCGATCATTACCGGAACCGGAGGAGAAGTAGTTCTGACTGGCAAGAAATACACCCACATGACAACCCTGTATGAGAAAGCGAACCCTAACATATCGCAGAATGAGAATCTCGTGGAAGTGAAGGATGCGACACTCGTAAATCCACAGAATGTGAATGAAGTTCTGAATCGTGTATACGATTATTACAGCAGCAACGAGTCAGTTTCCTGCCGTGTCTTACTCAATGAGGAAGAGCTGGGGGATATCGTTTCAGTAGATACAGACTTTGACGGGACACGGATCGGAGCCATTAAAAAGATGGATTTCACATTCACACGGGAAATGACAGCGGAGGTAGAAATAGGATGAGTGTTTTTGAGACTCTGATAACAGACCGCACGGCGGAAGATGTAACAAACCGCACGGTAAAAGGCTGCATTGCTTATACGGATCTCAACCGTGTAGAAACAGCCTGCCGGGATCTTGCGGGCATCCTGCTTGTGGACATCAATACAAAAACAGACTGGACAATGCGCGATTTCCGTACCGACAGCGATATGCAGCGGATCCGCGGCAACATACAGGCGCTGAGAGAAGCATACTTCACAAAGCCAAATACCCCGGCAACACCGCAGAGAATCGAATATCAGTCCGTTACGGAAGCCAACAATATCGAGCAGATTCTTGCAGATATCTATGAGATGTATCAGTCCTCCATGTCCGGGGCGCGGCGGCTTGCGTTCCGTCTGGGGACAAAGCCAATCGGAGACAGGAGGTAACACATGGCATTAAAAACGAACTATAAGGATGATATCTATGAAGGGAACAGAAAATACAATCAGGTGAATAACTCGGACGGGACAATTTCCCTCGTGGATCAGACTGTATACACGCAGGAAGGGGATTCGTTCAAAGCCGAAGATATCAACGCGACAAACATGGCAATAAACCGACTCTATGATGTACGTACCGGCACATTGACGGCCGGAGGATGGACCACAAGTGCACCATACACGCAGACGATCACTGTTGATGGACTTAAGGACACAGATCGCCCGGATATTTCCTGCACCGATGATCTGACGTCTAAGGCAAGCAAAAAAGCACGTCGGAAGGAATGGAACAAAGTGGATCGGATCGTTACCGGAGACGGACAGCTCACGGCATACTGCAATTTCGACAAGCCGAACCTTGACTTGCCTATAGAAATCCACAGATCATAAGGAGGAACAGCATGGAAGAATTAGAGAAAAACGAGACCAGCACACAGGCAGAAGAAAATACAGTTTCCCTCGCATCCGCACAGGCTCTTGCTGATGCACTCGCAAAAATCGAAGTCTACACTCCCACTACTTGGGTAGACAACTCATCTCCGGACATTGACGCAGAGCATCTGAATAAGCCGGAGCAGGCAATCAAACGCGTCACGGATGCACTCAATTCCGCCGTTGATGTAATCAAAGATTTGCAGTCTCAGATAACGAAGAACTCCGGGGCCATCTCTGATGTTAATAACAATTTGAGTAACAGAATTCCGTTTGATACAAAAGCAGAAGAATCCAATATTGTAAATCGAATTATTTCAATGCAAAAAGCTGGATGTAAAGCGGCTGTTTTTTGCTCTAAAGACACATGCTCAGACAATCCTCCGGCGGCAGGGTGGTATAACATATTATATTGGGGAATGGCCAGCGAACAAATCATCCTTGCAAGTTGCACATGGCAGCCCAAAACTACCTATTACGGAGTTTTTAATCTTGATGAGACAGCTCCAACCATTACATGGAGGGAAATCGTTACAAAGAGTGATTTGTCAAATTTTGTTGTGACGAGACAAATATCCGTGGATGTTACCATACCAAACGGATCTCCTTATTCTACATCAGATCATGATATCACTTGTGATATTCCATCTGGATATAAATATGTAGGTATTCTGCGAGCTTGGTGTATAGATCCATCATGCTTTGTATCTAATGCTTATTTCCGGGATGAAGGTAAAAATGCTAAAGTCAATGTGTCTAATTTAAACGGAACACAAAAAAATACTACGATTTTTATAAGTGTTCTTTATGCCAAATCATGATTATGCCCAGTCGGACCAAGCACTATTGATGTATATTCGAGTAAATATCCCGTTACCTCGCTCAGTAATAAGCACTTGCATATGGTTACTTGTTAAAATTCCTGTGTCACTTGCTCCATACTCCCATATATTCAATAAGATCGAATATTTCCCCTTTGCGGCATCAGGGACATTAGTAATCGCAGAATGCCATCCATTTACAAGAGAAAATGGAACAGTACAAGTGTTTGGATTTGTTATAGACCCTGAGCTAAACAAATCATTTTTTATAGCAGCCTTACTCAAATTGTTATTTGAGTGAGGACAGGAAGACACAAA
>ERZ1034920.347-NODE-347-length-38004-cov-13.632770_pt1 | contig 38004 bp, 44 predicted proteins | sample MGYA00520688_ERZ1034920 | MGnify/ENA primary metagenome ERZ1034920 (study PRJEB33766, sample SAMN09781785) | gut metagenome | biome: gut microbiome | host: Homo sapiens | place: Madagascar | study: EMG produced TPA metagenomics assembly of the PRJNA485056 data...
CCTCCCTGCATCGCGCCGGTCTTCAAAATTTCTCCGGCGGGATTTTTCCAGAAACAATTTATATTTTTATGCTGCCCTCAGAGGGGGTTTATTGAGCCACAAAGCTATTTAATCCGCGTGTATTTCTCCTTTCAAGATTTGTACTTCTTTTGAGTTAGTCAACCTCGTACCGATAGGCTCCTTAAACTCCTCTAAAGACAGCATAATATTAACAAAATCTGGCGGATAGTCGATAACAATTATATTCAAGGAGGCGTAAACGATGCCAAAGGTAGCGAAAACTGAACGGCGTCCAATGCTTACTCCGGAAGCAAAAGAGAACCAGATGATATCCCTGGCTATGGATTGCGCTGAAAGACAGATGATGGAAGGTACAGCTTCTTCACAGGTTATAACTCATTTTTTAAAACTGGGTTCGGGAAAAGAAAGACTTGAGAGAGAGAAACTTGAAGAAGAGAACAAGCTTCTGAGAGCGAAGACAAAAGCGTTGGAAGAGAGTGCTGAATCTAAGGTTATGTATGAAGAAGTTCTTCGAGCTATGCGCGACTACAGTGGAGCAGGTGATCCGGATGAGTATTAAGACATATTCTGAGTTGATCACATTTCCAACTTTTAAAGAACGATACAAGTACCTTCGTATTGGCAGTATAGTTGGTCAGGAGACATTCGGATTCGACAGATATTTGAATCAGATTTTCTATAAGTCACCGGAATGGTTGTCGGTGAGAGACCACGTGATTTTTCGAGATAGCGGATGCGATCTGGGGATTCCAGGGCGAGAAATCTATAGCAAAATTCTGGTCCATCATATGAATCCGATCACGAAAGAGGATATTCTCAAGAGAAGTGATTTGTTGCTGGACCCGGAATATCTGATTTGTACTGTCAAAAGAACACATGACGCAATTCACTATGGGGATGATTCCATATTATGGAGCGATCCTGTAGAACGATGTAGAAATGATACTTGTCCATGGAAGAAATAAAGAGGGGTAGCTTGATGAATGAAAGTATTTTAACATCGATTAAAGCGCAACTGGGTATCCAGGAAGAGTATACAGCTTTTGACCAGCAGCTTATTATGCACATCAATTCGGTGTTTATGGTTTTAAATCAGCTTGGAGTAGGTCCCGCGGCTGGTTTCGTTATTTCAGACAAAACATCTGTTTGGTGCGATTTTCTCCCATCCGATAAGAACCTCGAAGCAACGAAGTCCTATGTCGGTATGAGAGTTAAAATACTGTTCGATCCGCCAACAACTTCAATTGTTGCCGAAAGTATGAATCGTATGATCAATGAGTTTGAGTGGCGACTTAACTCGGAAGCAGAAAGTGAGGAGGTGACATAAATGGGAGATACAGAGTTTTTAGCTCACCATGGCGTCCTTGGCATGAAATGGGGAGTTCGACGATATCGGAACAAAGACGGGAGCCTCAATGGAGCCGGACAGAAAAAAGCTAAGAAAATGAAAGATAATTATACGAAGCTTACTGGAAAACAGTTGAGACGGAATCCGACTAAAAAATCGTCCGCTCAAAAACCGAAGCAAAAAAGCGTCAGCGAAATGTCCGACGATGAAATCCGTACTAAAATCAACAGAATCAAACTGGAGCAGGAGCTTAGAAGCTTGAGTCCGAAAAAAGTTTCCAGAGGTAAAGCTTTTATAGATAAAGTAACAAAAGATGTAATTGCTCCGGCCGCAACAGATGTGGCTAAGCAGGTTGTGAAATCAAAACTCACTGATGCCGCTAACCGTAATTTCGGCTTAAATGGCGATTTAAAAGTCTATACCAATAATAAGAAAAAATAGGAGTAACAGCAAATGGCATTATCGAACACCGCCGTACCGAAGTATTATGGCATGTTTCGAGATGCCGTAATCCGGAGAGAAATCTCGGTCTGTGAAACGGTTTCATTGGAAATGAATCGAATCGATCAGCTTATCGATAATCCAAGATATTGGTATGATGATCGGGCAGTTGAAGGATTTATCCATTATTGTGAGAATGAGCTCACCCTAACGGACGGTAGTGATTTATATCTTCTCGACTCTTTCAAGCTATGGGCTGAACAGATTTTTGGATGGTATTACTTCGTTGAGCGCAGTGTTTTTGTTCCGTCAGAAACCGGCAGTGGTGGCCACTACGAAATGAGACGGATTAAGAAAAGGCTAACTATCAAGCAGTATTTAATTGTTGCTCGAGGCGCTGCGAAATCAATGTATGCGTCCTGTTTGCAGAACTACGAACTGAACGTCAACACCGCGACAACTCATCAAGTAACAACTGCTCCGACTATGCCTCAGGCCGAAGAGGTTATGTCGCCAATTCGAACCGCCATCACCAGAGCAAGAGGGCCGTTGTATAAGTTTCTCACTGAAGGCTCGCTTCAGAACACGACTGGATCTAAGGCGAATCGTGTTAAACTGGCTTCGACTAAGAAAGGAATTCAGAATTTTTTAACCGGATCACTTTTGGAAGTCAGACCTATGTCCATTGATAAACTGCAGGGATTGCGTGTCAAGATTGCAACCGTCGACGAATGGCTTTCCGGAGATATACGGGAGGACGTCATCGGAGCATTGGAACAGGGTGCCGCAAAAGAGCAGAGTGGAGGTTCAAATGATGATTACCTTATAGTTGCCATCAGTTCAGAAGGAACTGTCCGTAACGGATCTGGCGACACGATCAAAATGGAATTGATGAAGATACTCAAAGGTGAGTATAAATCCCCGCATACTTCAATCTGGTGGTATAAATTAGACTCCATTGATGAAGTTAACGATCCGGATAAATGGATTAAAGCAAACCCGAATCTCGGAAAGACGGTTACTTATGAAACTTATCAGCTGGATGTAGAACGAGCTGAAAACAATCCTGCAGTCCGCAACGACATCCTTGCCAAACGATTTGGTATCCCAATGGAGGGATACACGTATTATTTCACATACGAAGAAACTCGCCCTCACAGGAAGAGAGAGTATTGGCAGATGCCTTGTTCCATGGGCGCGGATTTATCCCAGGGAGACGATTTCTGCTCTTTCACATTTTTATTCCCGTTATCGAATGGTGCTTTCGGTATAAAAACCCGAAATTACATATCCGAGCTCACTCTGAGCAAACTTCCCACAGCAATGCGAATCAAATACAACGAATTTATGAAAGAGGGCAGTCTTATTATTATGTCCGGAAATATTCTCGACATGATGCAGGTGTATGAAGATCTTGATAATTTCATAGCCGAAGCAGAATACGACGTCCGTTGTTTGGGGTATGACCCGTATAATGCCAGAGACTTCGTGGAGAGATGGGAACGGGAGAATGGGCCGTTTGGAATTGAAAAAGTCATACAGGGGGCTAAGACAGAATCAGTCCCGCTTGGTGAGCTGAAGAAACTGTCTGAGGAAAGAATGCTCATTTTTGATGAGGCTCTTATGTCATTTACCATGGGTAACTGCATCGCAATAGAGGACACAAATGGAAACCGTAAATTATTGAAACGACGACATGAAGCGAAGATCGATGCTGTTGCAGCTATGATGGATGCTTTTGTCGCTTTTAAATTAAACAGAGAAGCTTTTGAATAAGGAGATTGACATGGAATTGAAAGACACAATCGAACTCATGAACAGTTCTGATTATAAAGAACGATTTAAAGCCGAGTATCTTCAGGTGAAGATCCGGTATGACAAATTACATAAGATGCTTGTTAAGTTGGAGGCAGGCACTCTTAACTTCACACCGACATGTGCCAAAGCACTTTTTCTGGAGCAGAAACGGTATATGGGAGAATATATCCGTTGCTTGCAGGTAAGAGCTGAAGTAGAAGGCGTTGAACTCGAGTAATATGGAGGAAATATGAGTGGATACAGAGGAAGTATAGAACTCATTTCGGGTCTAACCCCAGCGAATAACCAGGATTTCCCCCTGATGGAATCTCACGCCATCCAGGTTGACGATGAAGGCACCAGGTTGGATGAGGTGCTGGAATGCGTGGAACGCAAGGGGGCGCAACAAGGGCTTGAACTTGCCTGGCTTGGTTGGAGCAACAATATCGAACGTGGAAACGGTATTGAAAATGATGCCATCATGTTTTCAAAACACAATATCGTAGGAATGCAGCGTTTGAATTTATACAGACTTGCTGATTCAAAGCCGACATTTACGGAAAATACATTAAAAATATTAAAGCGTGCGAAAGAATTGAATCCTAAACTGCGGACGTTCGAATATCTCCAGTCAGAGAGCGGACGTACGGATTTTACATACAATGGAGATCACGCACATCTCAATCCTGACGGTTCCTGGAAAGGGTCAACGGCCGACTTGTCTAATTGTACCAGAATATACACTTATCAGCAGATCTGTGACTGGTTGGATTATTTCAAGAAAACAGGAACTGATGGGGTATTCTTCGATGACTGGGGATACGATTTTACCAAAGAAGATATCTGTTATCAGATGGGCTTACCGGTGGATGACTATGCGAATAAAAATGCAGCTTTGAATAAGAAATGGATCATGCTGATAGAAGCGTGTCATGATAGAGGACTGTTTCTTATCACAAATGGTGGCACACCTTTTGACGTTGGCGATTGGTATACGCATCTTGATGAAAACGATATCATATGTTTAGAATCCTGTTTAATTTCATCTTCGAACTACAAAGACGATTATACTTGGCAAAATGGTCAGAAAAATATATACGACTATTATGCGAACTGGTATTCAACTGGGAAGTGTAAGGCGAAGTCGTGGTCTATGAACTATTTTCCAGGCAATGCGGAAGATTATAAAGAATCGGTACTTACTTATCTGTGTGCAATGACTCTGGCCTGTGGTGGTGGGTATGTATCGATGGGGACTTTTAAATGTATCGAAAAACCAGCTTTTATAGATATATTTGCGAATGGCAAGAACAAATCTGTTAAAAAGATTGACGATAATATATATCAGCTGAAAGTAAATAATCATATTTTGGAAGTCCATAAATGGAGTAACCTGTCCGGAAAGGTATCGGAAGAGACTGCAAATAAGAACTATTATATCCTAGACGGCAAAAAATTCAATAACGGTTTCCTTACGGCTCCGGTTGTCGAAGGCGAATTGATGGGCGAACTTGAAGCGATGTCAAAAAAGTTAGACAGCGTTAGTGATGATTCTCGAAAAAATGCGATTTCTTACTGGAGAATGGCGATTGACGATTGGAACGCATCGTTATCATTTTCGGATTATGCAAATTTAATCCTGGTAGATCCGGAGATACATAATATTTCCGGAGGAACCATGCAATTAGTACGCAATTCTGATGGAACGTGTGATATTGTATGCACTTATACAGAATTAAGCCAGGGAGGAATCTACCTGAGTGTGATACGTCCTTCGAATTATGAGGATTTTGAACAAACAAGAGAAGGTCTGGAGTTCGGTTTTTCGGACATCATATTTGATATGTCTGAGGACAGTTGGACACTTCCTAATGGTACCGTCTATGATGCAAAATGGTTGTGGTCAACACCATCTTTTTATATTTATACAGACAGGTCGCCGTTAAATGGGGAAACCGTTACGGAATATAAAATTGACGGCATAGGCAGCGACCTCGGCATGTCAACCGGGCATTATACGAAAACTTCCAAAGATATATTTACTTCTTATAATATCCGAGTTTGGTTTCATGCGCCAGAAGGACAATACTTTAATGGCACTGTTACGCTTAAAAATGTATATCTGATTGATCTGGGGGAACACTCGGACGAGATATCGAAGAAATGGTATACGAATATTTTCCCGACAAATTTTAATAATTCATCAGCCATGACTGCAAAAATGACAGTTGCCGGAAAACAGGGATGGAAGGTATATGATTTTCTGGTATCTCATACAAATGCCTGGGGATGGACAAAATATAAATATACTGGTGATGAATTAATAGCCTTGAGAGGACATACGATAGAGCTTGGCTGTACGTCAATGGCATTTTCAAATGGCCAGACAGGTGCGGGAAGTGCTGCAAATGGATGGATAAACTATGCGTTTGGAATTGGCGTAAATACCGATAATCCCAATACTGTACGGTTATATGCGGATACCAGTGCTAAATCTGGAATCTGGGACGGTGAAAAATTATGCTGTTTAAAATATACGATTCCCGATGATGCAACAAGTTTGTGTATCGGATTTCAGAGTTATGGATTTGGGACAGATGTTACTGTTACACTTAAAGGCATATATATGTATGATCTGGGAGAGGAAGTATCTATCCGAGGCAAAGCGTCTACCAACGCTTCTTTACGTCTGTGCCGGATTAATGAGGCACAGGAAGAACTGACGCCATCAAACATGCGAAATGCTTTGTATGTGACAGAAAAAGGAAGGATATACTGTTATGATCTAAAAGGGACAAAAGTGGATATAGCAGGCAGCATATATGCAGGTGCTGTTTCTGCTGGTTATACAGATTCACCGTTAAAATTCGGAATGGATTTGTATGAATTGATTCGAAAACAAGCTAAACGCACGGAATAGAAAACGTAAATTTACGCATATTTTTTTAAACAAAGGAGCTCATATGTCATTAAATTTAAGCACTAGGCTTGCTCATGCCTGGAACGCATTCACCAGTCGTGATCCAACCAAGTATATAATCACTGGTCCGGGATATTCCTCACGTCCTGATAGGCCACGGCTTAGTAGGGGAAATGAGAAATCAATAGCAACATCTATATTTAACAGGATTGCTCTTGACGTATCGTCAGTTAGTATCAAACATTGTCGATTAGATAAGAACGGACGCTATGTAGAAGATATTGATTCCGGTTTGAATAATTGCCTTAATTTAGAGGCAAACAAAGATCAGACAGGCCGGGCTTTCATTCAGGATGCAGTATTATCGATGCTCGATGAGGGCTGCGTAGCTTTGGTTCCAGTCGAAACTACCATCGACCCGAAAAGTTCGAATTCGTACCAGATTGATTCCATGCGAACCGGAAAGATTACGGAATGGTATCCAGATATGGTAAGGGTTCGTTTGTACAATGATCGAACCGGTGAAAAAGAGGAGATTCTACTTCCCAAAAACCAGGTGGCCATTATCGAAAATCCGCTATACGCAGTGGTCAACGAATACAACTCAACCATGCAGCGTCTTATAAGAAAACTCAGTTTATTGGATGTGACAGATGAACAAACGGCATCCGGAAAACTGGATTTGATTATACAGCTTCCGTATGTGATAAAGACGGAGACCCGACGTGAGCAGGCTGAGCGAAGGCGAAAAGATATTATCGATCAGTTGGCTGGTTCTCAGTATGGCATTGCGTATACGGATGGAACAGAGAAAATCACCCAGTTGAACCGTTCATTGGAAAACAATCTGCTCAAACAGGTCGAATACCTTACCAATATGGTTTATAGCCAGCTTGGCATCACCCAGTCAGTGCTCGATGGTACGGCTGATGAAAAAACAATGCTGAATTATATGAATCGCACAGTCGAGCCAATAATTTCGGCCATTGTTGATGAATTAAAACGAAAATTTCTCACAAAGACCGCTCGGTCGCAGTTACAGTCTATTGTCTATTTCAGAGATCCATTCCGACTGGTTCCAGTCAATGATATCGCAGAAATCGCTGATAAGTTTACACGTAACGAAATCATGACCTCCAATGAGATCCGTCAGATTGTTGGTATGCAGCCATCTAAAGATCCGAAGGCAGATAAGTTAGTCAACAGCAACATCAGTCAAGCTAAGCAGGACATGTCTCAGACTTCTAGCGCTACCGAAGCAAACGAAGAAGGAGGAGATAGTCAAAATGGTTGAATGTGATTTCAGTGGTTATGCCACCCGGAATGATTTGCTCTGTGGCGACGGTCGAACTATTCGAAAAGATGCGTTCAAAGAAAATGACGGTTGCGAAGTCCCACTTGTTTGGAATCATGAACATAATGATCCAAATGCAGTGTTGGGACATGCAATTCTCGAAAATCGGGACGATGGCGTATATGCCTACGGCGTGTTCAATGACACTGAGCAGGGTCAGACCGCAAAAAAACTTGTTCAGAATGGCGATGTACGATCATTGTCCATTTGGGCCAATCAGTTAAAACATATCGGAAAAGATGTAATCCACGGAAACATCAGGGAACTCAGTCTTGTGTTGGCTGGGGCAAATCCTGGTGCTTACGTGGATTTTGTTATGGCGCATAGCGCAGACGGCGGAGAAGAGCTTGAAGCATCTTGGGACGAAAATATTATGCTCTACCATTCCGCTGATACTGAAAGCAACCAGAAAGGAGATTCGAAAGTGGCAGAAGAAACCAAAACCGAAGAAACAACGCAGAAAGAAAGTAAATCTGGAGAAAAAACCGTTGAAGACATAATCAAATCCATGACGGAAGAACAGAAAACAGTTATGTACGCAATGGTGGGTCAGGCTCTCGAAGAAAACGGAGCAGACGACTCCAATGACGATGACGAAGAAGAAGGAGGAAATGTAGTGAAACATAATGTATTTGATAATGAAGATACAAACCAGGGCACTGTACTGAGTCATTCCGATGAGCAGAGAATCATCTCTATGGCTAAGCAGGTTAATGTCGGAACATTAAAACAGGCAATGGAGATTTTCGCAGAGGAAAACTCCAACACACTTGCCCATGGTGTATTCGACGATGAAGTGGAAGCTCTGTTCCCGGAATATGAGCTACTGAAGAAAGGCGAGCCGGATACTCTCGAAAGAGATCAGACATGGATTGATTCCGTAATGTCTAAAATCCATAAATCTCCGTACAGCAGAATCCGTACTCGTCAGGCTGATGCCCGTATTGCGGAGCTGAGAGCTAAAGGATACCAGAAGAAAGGTGACTACAAAGAGGATATGGCTAAGATCAAACTTCTCAGCCGTACAACAGATCCTCAGACAGTATACATCAAAGATCAGATGCACAGGGATGATATCGTAGATATCACTGATTTCGATGTAGTTGCTTACCAGTGGAAGATGATGAGGCACGTCCTGAATGAGGAGCTTGCTAGGGCAGCACTTGTCGGAGATGGTCGTGATGATGGTGATCCAGACAAAATCCATGAGGATCATATCCGGTCCATTTGGCATGATGATGATCTGTATTGCATCCATCAGGATGTTGATTTCGAAGCTGCAAAAACAAAACTGCAGGGAACAAATACCGGCGCAAACTTCAGTGAGAATTACATCAAAGCTGAGGCTATGATTGAGGCCGCACTGTATTCCAGGGAAAATTTTAAAGGTTCAGGTACACCAGATCTGTACTGTGCACCGCATCTCCTGAATGTGATGCTTCTGGCAAGAGATCTTAACGGTCGTCGTATCTACGATTCAAAGGCTGATCTTGCCGCAGCACTCAATGTCGCATCTATCCAGACCGTTGAGCAGTTTGAGGGACTTGAGCGAACTTCTTCCAGTGGAAAGAGAAAACTGCTTGGTCTGTTTGTAAACCTGGCAGATTATCAGTTCGGTTCCACCAGAGGTGGCGAAGTTACCAAGTTCGAAGATTTCGACATAGACTTCAACCGCTACAAATACATGCTGGAGACAAGACTCTCCGGTGCGCTCATTCAGGTACATTCCGCTATTGCTCTTGAGGAGCCGGTAGCCTAAATCGAATAAGGAGGATAAGCCATGATCGAAAAAATTCGTCCAGTTGCTGACGACGTGAATGTCGCCGTAAGAAAAGTTTATGGAAAAGCAAACGATGCCTATGCATATTACGATTCTGCTTGCAAGAACAAAGTGACTTGCGCTGAGCTGCAGGATGCGTATATCAAAGGACTTATGATCTATGTTGCCGGTACATTATACAAACCGATCAGCTGTGCCGTTGCTGGGAATGTTGCAACTGTAACATACGTAACAACAGATTCCAGCACAGCTACAACAGCAAAACTGGCAACAGTTAAATCTGACAAATAAATGACCAAGAGGTGAATGGTAATGAGTAAATGGTTCGGTAAGATAGGTTTTGTTCTTCCTACACAGGAAGTCGAACCGGGAGTATGGGATAGCCCTGTTGAAGAGCATGAATATTACGGTGATATGACCAGTAACCGTTGGAAACGTCAGAGTTCAGGAGAGATTAACGATAATATCAACCTCGCGAATGTTCTGAGCATCTTAGCCGACCCATTTGCTTTCGAAAACCATTCTTATATAGCATATGTAGAAATCCTGGGATCGAAGTGGAAGGTATCCGATGTGGAGCTCCAATATCCCAGGATGATTTTGTCTACAGGAGGTGTTTGGAATGGGAACTCGCCTGGAACTGCAGAGTAAATTGGAAGAACTGCTTGGTTGCAGGCATGTTTACTTCCAACCACCTGAATCAGTCAAAATGGAATACCCTGCAATAGTGTATTCCAGAAGCAGTATTAAAAAAGTCAGTGCTAATAACACTGGGTACTTACTTACAAACAAATACAGCGTGGTAGTGATAGATAAGAAACCTGATAATCCAGTTATTTCTATGTTATTGATGCTTCCATATTGTGCTTATGATACGTCATATAAATCTGAAAATCTCTATCACGATGTATTGTCATTATATTTTTAAGGAGGATAAACAAAATGGCCAAACTTGTATGGGACGAGGTCGGTAAAAGACTTTACGAGACCGGTGTCAGTAAAGGCGTTCTGTATCCACAGGAAAATGGAACATATCCTAAAGGCGTGGCCTGGAATGGACTTACCGCAGTGAATGAAGCGCCGGAAGGGGCTGAAGCAAATGCTATGTATGCAGATAATATTAAGTATCTTAATATTCTTTCTGCAGAAGAGTTCAAAGCCACAATTGAAGCATATATATATCCGGATGAGTTTAAGCCATGTATTGGTGCAGAAGAACTTGTCGAAGGTGTATCTGTTGGTCAGCAGGATCATAAATCTTTCGGATTCAGTTACCAGACCATTATTGGAAATGATACTGATAATAACTCTCATGGTTACAAAATCCATCTTGTGTATGGATGTCTGGCAGCACCTTCAGCAGTCGATTACAATTCTGTTAACGACAGTCCAGAGGCAGCTACAATGTCATGGGATATATCCACCACACCGGTGTCCGTGTCTGGTTTTAAACCAACCGCAACTCTGGTACTTGATTCTACTAAGCTGAGCGAAAAGAAAATGGCAGCCATTGAGAAAGTTTTGTATGGAGATGCTACTGAGAATGGACCAAGACTCCCTCTTCCTGATGAGGTTAAATCCATTATCGCAGCTGTGTCAGAATAATTTAATATCCGATTTTAAGAGGTCCACAAATTTGTAGGGCCTCTTTTTTTAGATATGAAAGGAGAAAATATGTTCAAAAAAACCATTACATATGAGGACTACAACAGTGTAAAAAGAACCGAGGATTTTTATTTCCATTTCAGCAAAGCAGAAATTGTTGAAATGCAGTTAAGCACAGTAGGCGGTCTGGACGCCACTATTAAAAGAATTGTAGCAGCAAACAACGAACCAGAAATCATCAAGTATTTTAAAGACCTGGTTCTCAAAGCTTACGGCGAGAAGAGTGCTGATGGCCGAAGATTCATGAAGAGTCCGGAGATCTCCAGAGCTTTTGCAGAGACCGAAGCATATTCCGTTCTGTTTATGGAGTTTGCCACCGATGCAAAAGCTGCAGCTGAATTTGTCAACGGTTTATTACCAGCAGACGTTAGGGAGCAGGCCAAAATCGAGGCTGATAAAATCGTAACAGGTCAGTTTCCAGAAGCGTAATAAAATTGGAAATTATGGAGGGATGAGGAATGCTTGAAATAACCGTTCCAGCAGAAGAGGTGTGGGACGATGAAAAAGAAGAGTTTGTATCATCGTCTGTCTTTAGAGAATGGCATTTACAATTAGAGCATTCTCTCGTCTCTCTGTCAAAATGGGAACGTAAGTGGCATAAGCCTTTTTTCAGTAAGAAGGACAAAACGTTACCCGAAATTATAGATTATATAAAATGTATGACCATTACCAAGAGCGTTCCACCGGAGGTGTATGATCGCATTTCAAAAAATCAGAAGCTAATCGATACGATATCTAATTATATAGACGACCCAATGACAGCAACGACCTTTCACAATGAATCGTCAAAGCATACGAGTCGAGACATAATTACTGCGGAACTGATTTATTACTGGATGATTTCTTATGGTATTCCAGTGGAATTTGAAAAATGGCATATAAACAGTTTATTAACCCTGATACGAGTATGCAATATTAAAAACTCGCCAGGCAAAAAACTGAGTGCGGCTGAAATTACCAGACGTAATGAAGCACTGAATAAAGCTCGTAGAGCACGGCATCATTCAAAGGGGTGATTAAATGAAAAAAGGAATTGACGTCAGTTACCATCAGGGAGCTATTGATTTCAGCAAAGTGAAAAAATGTGGAGTCGACTTTGTGATCCTGAGATCAAGTTACCGTAAAGCAACCGATACTCGCTTTTTCGAATATGTAAAGAAATGTAAAACAGAAAAGCTTCCTATTAAAGGAGTGTATCATTTTATTTACGCACTTAGCGAAACACAGGCTCTTGCTGAGGCACAGTATTGTATTTCTCAAGTGAAAAAAGCAGGGCTTGGAAAAGATATCTACATTTTTGCTGACTTTGAGTACGATACAGTCGCCAAAGCGAAACAGGCAGGAGTTACTTTAGGTAAGACGGAATGTAATAAATTTACTGAAATCTTCTGTAACTATGCAAAATCTCAGGGATACAAAACAGGTATTTATACCAACATTGATTACTATAAGAACTGGTATTCGAAAAGCTTGTTTGCTAAGTATCCAGTTTGGCTGGCTGATTATGATGGCGGTCCCGACTTTGCCTGCATTATGCAGCAGTTTACAAGTTCAGGGCAGGTAGCGGGAATTGTCGGAAGAGTAGATATGAATTACTGGTATGGAGAGTCTACCGGTAACGTAAAAGTACGATCTCGCCAGGCAGTGGTCGATCTTATCTGTTCGTGGGAAGGATTGAATGAAGCAGATGGGTCTTACAAGAAAATTGTGGACATCTACAATTCATATACTGGTACTTTCCCGCGTGGCGTGAAGATGAAGTACGGATGGGCCTGGTGCGCTTGTACATGGTCCGCAACTGCTATTAAGCTTGGATATACAGACATTATGCCTATCGAAATCGGCTGCGAAGAACTTATCAATCGGGCCAAAAAGATGGGTTGCTGGGTAGAAGCGGATGATTATGTAGCAAATATCGGCGATGCCGTCTTATATGATTGGAATGATAACGGAGTTGGTGACTGTACCGGTTATGCTGATCATATCGGAACCATCATTGAGGTAAATAAATCTCAGGGTTATTTCATCGTAATGGAAGGTAACTACAAGGGTTCTGTTCGTAGGCGTAAGCTTGCTATCAACGGGCGGTATATCAGAGGATTTATTACTCCGAAATATACAGACGACACTATTTCATACGTTCCGCCGACAAAGACAGAGACAACAGTGAAATCTGAAAGGAGCGGTTATATGTTTAATCCGGAAGTTGTAAAGAGTGGTAGTAAAGGCACTTCCGTTCTTTTAGTACAGGAAATTCTCAAATCTAGGGGATTTAAAGGATCTGACGGTAAAGATCTCAGTCTTGATCGAGAAGCAGGTTCAAACACCATCCATGCTATTAAGCAGTATCAGAAATCCAGAGGACTTACTGTTGATGGTGTTTGCGGCACAAATACATGGAAAGATCTTATTGCAATTTAATGAGGTAATACATGATTGAATTCAGACAAAAGGGAGATTTCTCAAAACTTTCAAGGTTTCTTGAGAGAGCAAAAGAAGCGGCTAAAATTGGCGACCTGGACAAATATGGGCGAGCTGGTGTAGCCGCCCTTTCGTCTGCAACACCAATAGATACGGGTAAGACTGCCGCTTCGTGGACTTATGAAATAAAACGTCAAAATGGATCTGTATCCATAGAATTTCATAACACCAATGTGAACAAAGGAGTTCCAATCGCTATTATTTTGCAGTACGGGCATGCGACTGGTACTGGAGGCTGGGTAGAAGGAAGAGATTATATCAATCCTGCTATTCAGCCTATTTTTGACCAAATTGCTAAAGATGCATGGAAGGAGGTTACCAAGAAGTGAGCGAGACAATAGACAGCAAAGTTGTCGAGATGCGGTTCGATAACAAGGATTTCGAGGCAAATACAAGAACCACAATGTCGACCCTTGATAAGCTCAAAGAAAAGTTACATTTCCCAGGAGCCTCCAAAGGACTTGAAGAAATCGGCGAAACAGCTAGAAAAGTTGATTTTTCAGGAATGAGTAGTGGTATTCAAGCGGTTCAGATGAAATTTTCCGCACTGCAGGTCATGGGAATTACCGTTCTACAGAACATTACGAATGCTGCTATGGATGCTGGTAGAAAAATTACCGACGCCATTACCATCGATCCGGTGAAAGATGGCTTTGCCGAGTATGAGACGCAGATGAACGCGGTCCAGACCATTCTGGCGAATACCCAGAAAGAGGGCACGAATGTTGAACAGGTCAATAAAGCGCTGGACGAGTTGAATACATATGCGGATAAGACTATCTATAATTTTACCGAAATGACGCGTAACATTGGTACGTTCACTGCGGCTGGTGTAAAACTGGACGCATCTGTATCTGCAATTAAGGGTATTGCAAACCTTGCAGCGGTATCTGGTTCAACTTCTCAGCAGGCGTCCACCGCAATGTATCAGTTATCACAGGCATTAGCTGCTGGTAAAATTCAGCTTATGGACTGGAACTCCGTTGTCAATGCCGGTATGGGCGGTCAGGTATTCCAGGATGCACTTATTCGAACATCTGAACATTTACAAACCGGCGCGAAAGCCGCGATTGCGGCAGAGGGCTCATTTAGAGAGTCATTAAAAAAGGATTGGCTCACCACCGAGGTTCTTACTCAGACTTTGGATCAATTTGCTACAGCCGCTGACACACAGGAAGAATATGATGCTGCTGTCAAAAAGTTTGTTGATCAGGGTTATTCTAAAGAACAGGCCAAAGAGATGGCCGATATGGCGAAAACGGCTGGGGATGCAGCCACTAAAGTTAAAACCTTTACTCAGCTTATCGATACATTAAAAGAGGCATTAGGATCAGGATGGACAAAAACGTGGCAGTTGATTATTGGTGATTTTGACGAAGCTAAAACTGTATGGACCAAAGTCAGCGATGTTCTTGGTGGCTTCATCAATAAAGCATCAGATGCGCGCAATGCTATCGTAGAAGCTGCTATGGGTAATCCATACAGTGATCTTGCTAAAAATATTCAAAAAGTAACCGATGCTACAAATGGTTATAAGAAAATTGTAGATTCAGTTATTAAAGGTGATTATGGCAATGGTCAACCACGATTCGATAAGCTCGCTGCTGAAGGATATGACTGGGCTAGGGTTCAGAATTTGGTTAATGAGCGATTGGGATGCTCTTTCCGATATACTGAAGAACTTACTACTTCTCAGGAAGATCTTAATAAAGAGCAGGAGAAGACTATTAAGCAAATTCTCAAAATGTCAGATGCCGAATTGAAGAAAAACGGTCTTACCAAAGAGGATGTCAAAGCCCTTAAAGAGCTGCAGAAGCAGTCCGAGAAAACGGGTATCCCTATTACAGATCTTATTAATAATATAGATCAGCTGAGTGGAAAAGAGTTGCTTCACGGCTCTGTGGCCAATATGGGTAATGCGTTGATTAACCTTTTTACCGAGATACATAACGCATGGCAGAAAGTATTTGATCCGGTTTCCGCAATGACGTTATATAACATTATTGCAAACATGCATCGGATCACTTCAAATTTCTTGAAATTCACAGAAGATAACGGAGACGAGCTTACGAGGACGTTGGCTGGTCTTTTTGTTTTATTGGATATCATTCGTCAATGCCTTGGAGGGTCTTTGAAATTTTCAATCAAAGCCATCAATGCAGTTCTTAGTGTATTTGGTATGAATACTCTGGATCTTACCGCAGATCTCGGTGATTTACTGGTGAAATTTGATAAATGGTTGAAGAAAACAGATCCATTCACACAAGGTTTCACCAAGGTCGGAGAAGGAATTAAATTCATCATTGAGGAGTTTCAGAAACTCAAGATATTTCTTGATACGATTCCAGAATTTCAGGCATTTACAGCAGAGTTGGACAGTTTTAAGAAATCTTTAAAAGGGTTATCATTTGAAGATGTGCTGAAGCGTTTTGAAAAGTTTGTGACATATCTTGAAAGCAAACTTCCGAAAGGAATGAAAAACGTCGGTAAAAATGTTATTTCTGGATTCAAAAACGGATTGTCTTCAGGTAAAACAGAGATTCCCAAAATTCTTTCAAACATTGGTGTAAGGCTTCTCAAAGCAATTAAGAAAGTGCTGGGTATCCATTCTCCTTCAAAAGAGATGGAGAAAGTTGGTGAGTACACTCTTTCTGGTCTTTGGAACGGCCTTACTACTGGAAAAGATAGAATTGTTAATTTCTTTAAGAATCTTGGATCTGATATGCTTGATGAACTGCAGAAGATTGATTGGAACAATATTGTTGCAGGTGGAATCGGGGTAGGCCTCGTATGGGGACTTAAAAAACTTTACGATATTGCGGATAAAGCGCTTAGTCCGGCAGAAGGAATCGGGAAAGTGTTATCCGGAGTAGGCGAAGTTGTTGAGGGATCTGCAAAGAAAATTCCGAAAATTCTTGATAATGCTTCCAAAGTGGTGAAAAGCTTTTCGAAAGTCTTGAAAGCCAAAGCGTTCAAAACACGTATGGAAGGAGTGAAAGATTTAGCCATTTCCATAGCCATTTTAGCAGGATCATTATTCGTGTTGTCAACGATAGATACCGATTCCCTTCATAACGCTGAAGAAGCCATGTTTATTCTCGGAGCAACTTTAGCTGTTATGACATGGGTTATGGATAAACTTTCTACAGCATCAGCGTCTGTTGGAAAAGATGGAGTCCAGATCAATGGCTTGAAATCCGGATTGGCCGGCCTTGGTATAGCAGTATTGCTCATGGCTGAATCTGTTAAGATTCTCGGAAAGCTGAGCGAAGAAGAAATAAATCAGGGAATGGAATGTGCTGGACTTCTGTTACTTGGAATTACCGGTATTTTATTCATGTATGGAGAACTTGTAAAAGGCGAAGCTGCCAAGAACATCGATAAAGCTGGAAAAATGATAAGTAAGATTGGTAAAACCATGTTGCTTATAGTAGGTGTTATCAAGTTATTCAGCATGTTATCAGTAGATGAAGTTAAAAATGGCATTAATTTTGCAGGTGCATTCTTAGGGTTTGTCATTGCATATTTGGCTATTTCGAACCTGGCTGGAGACAAAATAGATTCTGTTGGGAAAATGGTAAAATCTATAGTTGTTTCAATGGGGCTTATGATCGGAGTAGCAAAATTGGCAGGTACTTTATCATTGACCGATATGATCAATGGAACGGGATTTGCATTGACCTTTGCGATTTTTGTCGGAGCACTTGTTACCCTTACAAAATCCAATGAGAAAGTAATGGACGGTCTGAGTAAGTTGTTATTATCAGTGTCATTTTCAATGTTGCTTATGATAGGAGTAGCTAAACTTGCAGGTCAACTTAGCATGAGTGAAATGGGGAAAGCTGTGTTGTTCGCTGGTGCTTTTCTTCTCTTCATAAAAGCTTTGAAAAAGATTACGACCGACAGTGGTACTGGTGAAACCGTTAAAATAGCAGGAACCTTAATTGCCGTATCGGTTGCGATGGGGATTCTTGCTGGAATATCTGTGTTACTCGGCCTTATTGATACCAAGCAGTTGATAAAAGGTGTTCTTGCAGTTACTTTGCTCGGAGCAATTATGACTGCGATGGTCTGGGCGACCAGAGGGGCAAATGACGTAAAAGGGAATATCATAGCTATAGCAGTCGCTATTGGCGTGATGGCTGCCGCAGTTGCCGCTTTATCTATGATTGACTCAACTAAACTCGCTGTTGCGACCACATGTTTGGGAGCTCTTATGGGTATGTTTGCTATCATGGAGTTAGCCGGAAGTAAAGCAAAAGACTCTATTGGTACGATAGCTGCGATGGTTGTAGCAGTTGCAGCACTTGCCGGAATTTTGGGAGCAATGTCAGCTCTTCAAGTTGAAAATGCTTTACCAAATGCTTTAGCATTATCCGCTTTGCTCTTATCTTTATCCGTATCCATGGCGATTATTGGTAAAGTGGGTGGTGTAAGTCTTGCTGCGTTAGCGTCAGTCGGTGTAATGACATTAGTAGTAGCGGCACTTGCCGGAATACTATATCTTATACGAGATTTAAACCCGGAGTCTTCTATCGGAAATGCTGAAGCATTATCTGTATTATTGTTATCACTGTCTGCGTCCTGTGGTATTTTAGCGGCTGTAGGTTTAGCTGGCACTGCCGGATTCGTGGGTATTGGTGTTTTAGCGGCGTTGATAACAGCCGTAGGAGCTATCGTAGTTGCTATTGGCGCACTATTTGAGAAAGTTCCAGCATTGGAAGAATTCCTGGATAAAGGTATTCCGATACTACAGAAGATCGGATATGCGTTGGGATCGTTCCTTGGAAATATTGTAGGAGGATTTACAGAAGGAGCTACGTCAGGACTTCCAGAAGTTGGCAAAAACCTCTCCGACTTTATGACAAACGCACAGCCATTTATTGACGGAGCAAAGGGAATCGATTCGTCAGTCACAACAGGAATTTCTTCCTTATGTAAGGCTATCCTTACACTGACCGGAACCGATCTGCTTAACGCAATAGCGTCATTCATCACAGGTGAAGCTTCTTTCGTCAAAATGGGTGCGCAGCTGAAGCCATTTGGTGAAGCATTATCTGATTACGCGCAGAGCGTGAAAGGAATTAATGCAGAAGATATTCAGGCATCCGCAAAAGCAGCAAAAGCCCTGGTTTCTCTGAATGATGCTCTTCCGAAGAGCGGTGGCTTCCTTGGTAAATTATTTGGAAATAAGGATTTATCGAATCTTGGCGGTCAGCTTAAAGCATTTGGTGCCGGATTGAATGATTATTCTAACTCTGTAACGAATGTAAATCCGGATAAAGTGGCTAATGCGTCAACGGCTGTCAAAAGCCTTGTCGAAGCCATTAATGCCACGGATTCTGTAAGAGCAAATGGCGTTGGAACGTTTGTACAGGCAATTAGCACACTTGCGGAAACTAATATCAGTGGCTTCATGTCTGCGTTCAAAGGATCTTCTTCTAAGGTTAAGAACATAGGAAGCACTTTGACATCGGCTCTTGCGAATGGCGTGAAATCTAAATCAAATGCTTTGACTTCTACAGCATCCAACATGGCCGAATCTATGAAAAACTCTATTGCTTCAAAAGATAAAGAATTCCAGAAGGTTGGAGTTGCTCTGATTTCTGCACTCGCAATAGGTATCCAGGCTCAATCAGCTCAGGCTGTTAATGCAGCCAGCTCAGTCGGATCATCAGCAGCATATGCGTCGGGACAGGCATACACGAGCTTCTATATGAATGGTATCAACCTTGGAAGGGGGCTTGTTATCGGTATAGATGCTATGCAGAATTCGGCATATAATGCAGGTTTTGCACTCGGACAGGCTGCCGTGAGAGGTGAGAAGGCTGGTCAGCGGTCGCATTCACCATCGAAGCTCACAATTCAGGCAGGTAAATGGCTCGGCGAGGGTCTGATTATCGGTATGAACTCTATGGAATCAAAGACCTATATGGCTGGTCAGAGTATGGGCGAAACCGCTTTTGCTTCAATTCGTAGTGCTTTATCCGGAATAAACAATCTTATTGATTCGGATATGGATGTGACACCAACTATTCGACCGGTATTGGATCTCACAAATGTAAAAACAGGAGCTGGTAAGCTTAATGGCTTATTTACAGATCCATCTTTCACGCCGCTGGCAAATCTCCGAGCAATCGGAAATATATCGGCACGAAACAGTCAAAATGGAAACTCCGACGAGGTAGTTAGGGCTATTAACAAACTCGGTAAGAGCCTGAATAATGTCGGGAATACTTATAACAGTGTTAATGGTGTTACTTATGATAACGGAAGTGAAGTTTCAAAGGCAGTCGAGACACTTGTTAGGGCAATTACAGTTGGAGGGAGGCGATAGTCATGGCTGACGATTTTACCGATGGAAGTTCCACGGCTACTGTAAATCTATCTGCCAGTGTAAATGTCACGAAAATGGGGCTTCAGAAAGGCACCGATCGAACTGTTTATGTAGAGTGGCAGTGGAGCGGCGCCACCGGAACAAAGGAATACCGGATTATCTGGTATTACTATACAGGCAACGGCGTGGCATTTGTTGGTGATGATTCTACTACGACTCGATTGCAGAGTACGTATACCGCGCCATCAAATGCGGTTATGGTAAAGGTTAAAATCAAACCTATATCGACAACCAGAAAGGTTAACGGAAATGATTGTTTATGGTGGACTGCAAAATGGTCCACCCTTAAAAGTTATTCATTTTCAAATAATCCGCCTTCCACTCCATCTGCGCCGACAGTAACTATTGATAAGCAAAAGCTTACTGCGAAACTTGGTAATTTAAGTGTCAACGGCACCCAGATTGAATTTTACGTCGTGAAAAACGATAAAAGTAAATACAAATCCGGAAAAGCCGCAATAAAAACAACTTCTGCATCATGGTCCTGTACTGTAGCCACTGGAGCAGAGTATAAAGTAAAATGCCGAGCTTGGAGAGGAAAAGTTCATGGTGAATGGTCAGAGTATTCCTCAAATGCATCTTCTATACCATCTGCTCCAGCTGGCATAAAAACGCTGAAAGCTTTATCAAGCACAGGGGTATATCTCAGTTGGGATAGTGTATACAAATGCACAAAATACGAAGTACAATATGTCACTGATAAAACATACTTTGCAAGCAATCCGGATCAGGTGCACACACGGACTGTTGAGGGTGTCACACATACTGAGATAACCGGATTGGACACGGGATACCAATACTTTTTCCGAGTACGGGCTTATAACAGTAATGATCAAACATCCGGTTGGACTGCTGTTAAATCCCTAAAGCTTGGAAAAACGCCAGCCGCTCCAACAACATGGTCGTCTACTACAACTGCTATGGTTGGTGAATCGGTTACCTTATATTGGGTACATAATTCTGAGGACAATTCAAGTCAGACCTCAGCTGAGTTGGAGACGATTATAAACGGAGTAAGTAACATTGAGACGATAAAAAATACTAAAACAGGCGACGATATCGATGATACCAGTTATAAAATTTTAAGTACCTCCGCATATTCTGAGGGTACAAAAATTTTATGGAGAGTACGAACGGCTGGTGTTACCGGCACATATGGCGACTGGTCGGTACAGAGAACCGTTGATGTATATGCTGTTCCGACACTTCAGCTCAATGTGACCGATTCGACTGATTCGGAACTTACGACCTTAGAGAATTTTCCATTTTACGTAAAAGGTGAAGCCGGTCCGAATACACAGAAAGTATTGGGCTATCATCTGTCCATTATATCCACGCAGTCTTACAGCACCAGTGATAGGACAGGTACAGACACCATTGTCAGTCGTGGTGAGGAAGTATATTCTAAATTTTTCGATACAGATCAGGATCTCTTGGTTGAATTATCTGCTGGTAATATCGATCTTGAGAATAACATTACCTATAAAGTTGTATGTACCGTATCGCTGGATTCAGGACTCACTGCCACTGATGAGACAGAATTTGATGTATCATGGACAGATCAGATATATGGTGTAAATGCCAATATCGAGTATGATCCAGACACATATTCTTGCCATATAAGACCGTATTGTGTAGACGGCGATAATAATCTTGTGTCGGGTGTAAGTCTGTCTGTATACCGAAGAGAATACAACGGAGAACTGCTGGAAATAGCAAGCGGTTTGGATAATTCTGAAAGTACATTCATTACAGACCCGCATCCATCACTCGATTATGCCCGCTATCGAATCGTAGCTGTAAGCGATAATACTGGAGCAGTGAGCTATTATGATATGCCCGGATACCCTATTCACGAGGTTGGAGTTATTATCCAATGGAATGAAACGTGGGAGAATTTGGCTGTATCTGATGCTAATGAAGCCGACATACCGGAAGAACCTTTGTGGTCAGGTTCGTTAGTAAGACTTCCATATAATATCGATGTGTCAGACAAAAACGGTGTCGATGTGTCGATTGTCGAATACATTGGGCGGAAACGCCCGGTTTCTTATTACGGCACTCAGCTTGGAGAGACATCATCGTGGAGTGTTGAAATTCCCCGAGATGATGTTGAAACATTATACGCCCTGAGACGATTAGCTATATACAGCGGGGACGTATATGTCAGAGAGCCGTCAGGAACTGGATATTGGGCGAACGTAGCAGTGTCGATCAGTCAGACACATTGTGAAGTTAAGATACCCGTATCATTTGATATAACAAGGGTAGAAGGAGGAATTTAACATGCCGGATTGGACCAAGTCCATGGAGCAGACTTTTGAGTATTATGTCGTGGACCCTGGGACCTGGTGTGATAAATCCCAGATAACTGATGTGATACAGAGTAATATCGAACGGGACGCAGATGCCGAAACACTTGGCTCTGCGTCTTTTGACGTAAGTAGTGTGTTAGGAGAATGCTACGTCAGAGTATACCTTATAACGATTCAAAATGGAATAAGAGAGAAGTTTCCGATGGGCACTTTTCTGATTCAGACCCCGAAATCAAATTTTGATGGTCGCTATCAGAAAGTGTCCATTGATGCTTATACGCCATTATTGGAGTTGAAGGAAGGACTACCTCCTTTGGGATATTCAATTCTCAAGGGCGGAAATGTTATGAATAACGCTTATAAGATCGTGAGAGATAACATGCGAGCGCCAGTTACCGAGACAGTAACCAGCGATAAGCTCCATAGTGATTTTGTAGCAAACATCAGTGATACGTGGTTAACTTTTACAAAAGATCTACTATCGAATGCAAAATACAATATCGGACTTGATGAATTAGGCCGTGTTCTTTTCCTTCCGGATCAGGACGCGGCTTCTTTACAACCTGTCTGGACATATACAGATGATAACAGTTCGATCCTGTATCCGGATATGAGTATCGAGCATGATATCTACGGAATTCCGAATGTGGTGGAAGTTTATTTCTCAGGAAGCCACGATAATTATTTTGCCAGAGTTATCAATGATGATCAAAACAGTCCTACTTCAACAGTTAATCGTGGACGAGAAATTGTTCATAGAGAGACTGATCCTCAATTCTCAGGTGAGCCTACCGACCAACAGGTCAAAGACTACGCCACATCTTTATTATCCCAACTTTCCTCTGTTGAATACACAATTTCATATTCGCATGGATATTGTCCGGTACGTTTGCACGATTGTGTGCGCTTGAACTATGAACGTGCTGGGCTGATTGATGTTAAAGCGAAAGTTACAAGACAGTCAATAGAATGTAAACCCGGCTGCAAAGTCACGGAAACGGCTGTATTCACAACGAATTTATGGAGGTGAGTTGAATGGCGTTATCTAAAAATCTGATTTCGCAGTTCGTGAAAGTCACGAGCAATAATGTGAAGCAGGCAGAAGACGCATATCTTTATGGTACGATTGTCGAATATGGTGGATCTCAGTATGTGAGATTGGATGGATCAGATTTGCTTACTCCATATACCTCTACAGTAGTTGTGAAGGCGGGAGAGAGAGTTCGGGTATCAGTAGGAAGGCATACCGCTACGGTTACAGGCAATGTGTCCAGTCCGGCTGCGAGAAATGATGATGTTATCGATCTTAGCGAAAGAGTTGGAAATTTTGATACGCTTATTGCAGATAAGGCAACTATAAAAGACCTAGAAGCGCAAAAAGCACGAATCGATGATCTTACAGCAGATAATGTCACTATCAACAACCAGCTTACCGCTAATTCCGCTGATATTAAGGATCTTAAAGCCGGGAACGTTACAATCACGGGACGCCTTGATACAACTGAGGCTGACATCAAAAACCTCAGAGCTGATAACGTTACAATCACGGGGCGGCTTGATGCGAATGAAGTCGACATTAAAAACCTTACGGCGGAATCAGCAAATATTAAGGAGCTGGTAGCCGGCAAAGCAGATATCGGAGATTTGAATGCTATTACAGGAAGGATTGATTCTCTTGAAACGAAGCAGATACATACCGATGAAATAGTTGCCAAAAAAGCAGATATTGACCTGGCAAATGTTAATAACGCTTGGATTGAGAACGGAATCATTAAAAATGGTTCTATCGGAGAAGCTGCCATTCATGATGGTGCGATTACCAATGTGAAAATTGCAGACGCTACGATTGAGGCAGCTAAGATTAAATCTATTAATGCTGATACTATCACAGCTGGTACAATTAAGACAGATCGACTCATAATCACCGGTCCGGATGGAGAAGACTCTATCGTAAAAGCGATAAATGTAGCGAATGGGGTTTCCGAGGCTGAAGTAAATAGTCAGAAAATTCAGGCGGCATCGATTGATGTTGTGGATTTATCAGCTTTTAAAGCCAAGATCGCTGGGTTCGATATGAGCGGAAATGCAATCTATAGCGGTAAAGAATCCATAAAAGATCCCGCCAGTGGTATCTATATTTCCACTAATGGTGTTGGAATGGGTAATGGAGCTCTTACGGGAAAAAATGAATCTCCCCTGCAGGTATATGCAGATGGAAGTTTCAGGCTGATCGGTAAGAATTCCAAATTTGATTTCAACACTGTTACCGGCGAAATGGATGTGGAAGTCAGCCGTTTTAAAGTGGCGTCTAAATCAGTTGCCACCAAAGATGATATTGATGATATCAAAGATGAATTAGTGACAACTTTAAAGATTACCTCATCTAACGGAGTTAATTTTGACTCAGCAAATACTTCTCCAACACTTACAGTGGTTATATATTACGGACATACGCGCATAGTTGATAGCAAAACATTAGCTAAGACTTTCGGATCTGAGGTTTATCTTGAATGGAGTTATAGAAAAAATGGTACTCAAAAATGGACGATGATATCATCAGATGATACGAGAATAGGCGATAAAGGGTTTTCATTTTATACCTCGAAAGAAGATGTAATAAATCAGACAGCTTTTCGGTGTCAGTTGCTTGGCAGTGAGCATGGACCTATGACTCCAGACCAAGAAACGGTTATCGATAGACTGGAAGTTCGTTTGAAGGATTATGTCGATGGGACACTAATGAATGACGTCCGAAACAACTTCGAAAGTGTTAAAGAAGAAGTTATAGCCGAGATGAACAAAGATGCGTATATTTCGAAAATTGAGAAAAATGAGAAAAATATCGCTGATTTACAAGACGTCATTAAAGATTTACAGTATGCGAAAATCGAAATAACCTCTTTCGAGAGTGATAAAAAAGTCGTCGAATTAGGGAGCACCGTCACTGATATAACATTTTCTTGGAAAATAAATAAAACTCCAAGTACGTTAAAACTGAATTCTGAAGTCATAGACGTCAATTTACGTTCGTGTAAGAAAACAGGAATGAAATATACATCTCAGCAATCCTTTACACTTGAAGCAATAGATGAACGAAACGCTAGCGTGGCTAAAACTATATATATGTATTTTTACAATGGAGTTTATTATGGCACTGCAAAAATGCCTGGTACAGTGGATGCCACATTTATTAAGTCATTACATAAAAATCTTCAAAATTCCAAAAATAAAACGTTTAACGTGTCGTGTGGCGAAAATGTATTTATCTGGTATGCACTTCCGACCAGATATGGAACACCATCATTTAACGTAGGGGGCTTCGACGGTGGATTTCAGAAAGTAGCTGATATTGAGTTTAAGAATTCTTCAGGATACAGCGAACCTTATATTGTATATAAATCAGACAACAGTAATCTTGGCACTAAAACAGTCACGGTATCATAGGAGGTGATATAAATGGAAATCAAGGCCTCTGATGAAATTACATTATATAAAATCAACAGTTTTAGTAAAATGACTCGCTTTTATTTGCTTCAATCATCCGCATTAAATCCCCCGGAAAAACCGGCAGATGGAAGTGTAATTAGTAGTAATTGGAGTAAAACTGAACCATCGTATTCGCCAGGATCTACGAGTACGCTATATTTTGTTGATCAAACTGTTTTATCTGATGGATCAACTCAGTATTCAGAAGTCTCAAAGTCCAGTAGCTATGAAGCGGCAAGAAATGCTTGGGAGAAAGCCAATGGGGCACTTGCTGATGCGTATAATGAATATTATTTATCCTCGTCAGCAACGACTTTAGAGGGAGGTTCTTGGACTACTACAGCACCGGCATGGGTGAATGGTAAGTACATGTGGAGTCGTACGGTTAAAGTTGACGTTAATAGAAATAAGACATACTCTCCGAGTCAAAATGGAGTCTGTATCGCAGGTGCTAAAGGTAACACCGGAAGCACGGGGGCAACTGGTCCAACAGGGCCTTCTGGAAAAGGTATAAAGTCATCTGTTATAACATACCAGCTTTGTGCTTCACAGACTGTTGCTCCGACAGGTACTTGGTTAAATTCGCCACCGAAAACGGATATTGCAACTCCTTATTTATGGACGCGCACCGTTATAACATATACCGATGATACTGCATCTACATCTTATAGCGTAAGTAGTACTTTTGATAGTCTAATGGTCGGCGGACGAAATTTATTGTTAAATAGCAAGTTCAACAATAATTCTAACAAATGGATTTCAACTGACACAGGTATTACAGATTATGTGACTAAAAATAATAGAGTATGTGCACATATAAGACATTCTGCATTGAAAGCCACGAAATATGTATCACAGAATGTGTTAAATATTTTAGAACCAGACACCTATTACACAATGAGTGGATGGGTTATGACCGAAAATATTGTTAAAGGAACGACCAATCCCTCAATCATGTTTTATCAAGATGGCCGATATGGCGATAATCAATGGTTCGGATACGGAAGTAAATCGTTTCCTATAAACTCAAGTAGTGGATCATGGGTTCATTTAACATGGACATTTTTAACAGATTCGGTAAAATTATCAAAAGCTACTACGTGCAACATTTATGTCTACACAAGAGACGTTACAGGAGATATATATTTCTGCGATCTCAAACTCGAGAAGGGTAATGTTGCTACTGATTGGTCCGCCGCTCCAGAAGATCTGGAATCCAGAGTAACATCTGCCGAATCCAGTATATCCAATAACTCAAAAGAGATTAAGCTGAAAGCTTCTCAGGAAACAGTAACGGCTCTCTCCGAAGATTATAATGTGTATAAAAAGACGACAACTGAATTTACTCAGGATATTGACGGTTGGCGAATGGATTGGAATAAACTGATCAGCACCGATGAGGCTGAAGTTGCCAGTCATCAGAATTATATCACTTTTGATAACGGTGATATTATTTTGGGAGAATCCTCCAGTGATTTAAAACTTAAACTTACTAATGATTCTATCCAGTTTAAAGGCACCAGTGAAACAGAGGTAACTCCCGATAAAGATGCCACTGCTTGGATTACCGGTAAAACATTCCGTATTTCCAATGGTGAAATTAAAGAGAGTTTGAAATTTGGAGATCTTTATCTTACACCAACATCCGATACATCATTGGCTTTTGGTAAAATTGGAGCTTTTGGTAGTATTGCAACATTTGGAGATATTCTTAGAATTGGCTATTATAATGCCCGGCGCATAACGATAAGTAAAGACGAATTAGTTATGCGATCTGGTGATATGTTCGGTAATGATAATAAATTCTTTCAAGTTAAATATACCTCAACTGTTAATGATAATTCGTACCCATATATGATATTGGGCAATCAGATAACGAAAAAAGAAGGTGGTCGAAATTCTATAGCTATAGGTTATTCTAATGCAAATGGCGAAAATGCTATGGCAATCGGAAGTTCAGTCATAGTAAACGGTGCAAATTCTATAGCTTTAGGGACTAGAGTGCAGAGCGACAACGATGACCAAATGGTTATTGGTACATACAATGTTCCAGGAGATTATCCATTAATCATCGGAAATGGATCTTATTCTTCAGACTCATCTGCTCGTTCGAATGCCCTTACCGTTGATTGGGATGGTAACATTGTAGCCCCAAAGCTTACGTCTCCCGGGGATTTAAAACTCGGATTCGAAAATGGAAATGCGTTTAAACCATATTTCACAAAAGGTGATACTACTACTGTTACCGTATATCTACAGGGGCGTATTGTTACAAGCGGAAAGGAAATATTATTTTATATGCCGTTTTCAAGGCCGATAATAGGTGCGACAGGAGTAAGTGTCTCTAGTGTGAACGGAATCGCAGTTAGTCAAAATGGAAAATCATTATATGGATCAAGCTCATATGTCAAACCTAATGCTTATTCAGCATCTATCATTAGCGATGGGCATGGCGTTAATATAAGAGCAACGATGCCAAATACTACAAATGCTACAAATAATGCGACTTGCGCCATCACAGCAAGTATACGAATTACATTTTCATAGAAAGGAGGTTCGTAATGGCGTTAAAAAAAGAAATTATGCAAGCCGACGGAGTTGTTACCAATTATCATCGAATTCTTTATGTATTCAATGTTACAAATAGTCATAGCTCTATATCCGTAGCATCTATGGTATCCAATGTAGCCAGAGATAAAGAGAGGAGTGGCGCTATTGATAATCCATATCAGAAAATCGTTACATATGAAACTACTGATAAGTGTAACATGACGGTCGAGGCGGCATATGAATATCTCAAAACACTTCCGGAATTTTCGGGGGCAGAAGACATTTAAAGGAGGATTTCAAAAATGGATTTTACAACATTAACTGAACATTTCGTACTTGTAGTGCTGGTCGCTTGTCTGGTGGTAGGGTATATCATCAAACACGCGACTTTTTTAAGTAAAATTCCGAACACTGACATCCCATGTATTCTTGCAGTGATCGGAGCTGTGCTGAACGGATTCGTAAGTGGATTCTCAGTCGAATCTATCGTGTATGGCGCGGTTATGGGGCTTGCTTCCACTGGTTTGCATCAGGCATTTACTCAGTTTATCGAAGGTAAAAATACAAGTATTTCCGAGGAGGATAATGATTAATGGGATTCACAATCACCAGTGATCAGATTATGTGGTTTTGTACAATCGTAGGTGGCATCTGGGGCATCTGGAAAATCATCAAAGAGCTTCGAAAACCCAGTGAAGATATGAAGATAGCCGTGCAGAAACATACAGAACTTCTTGATAAAGACAATAAGAGAATGAAGCAGTATGAGGATACAAATCAGATGATTCTTAAATGCCTTCTTGTGATAATTAATCATGAGATTACCGGGAATGGAATCGAGAAGATGAAAGAAACTCGGGATAAGCTCCAGGAATTTCTTGTTGACAATTAAATAGAGCGGTACGTAGGAGTAACGCTTAACCCGTTTGGGGTTATTCATATGTTACTCCTACATTTACCGTTAGAAACCCTTGACTTTACTGGATCTTACGTTTCCGCAGCAGCAACATAATTAAATCGAAAAAACAGAGAAATCCAGTATTTATAATGGTTTTAGAAGTGTTAGATAGTTGTAAGAATCGTAGAAATGGGTGTTATTCATATTTTATTCGTATCCTATTGTTCCTACACCATACCAAAAATGTATGAATAGGAATTCCTACATGTGATCGAATAATACGTGAAGTTAGATTGAATTATTCCTACATCTGCTCCTATATTTGGTCAAAGCTTAATTTCCTTGCAAATTCCAAGAGTATTAAGTGTAGGAACTGATCATTCGTATTGTTATATTTACATGCTATTTTATTTTTTCGATCTCTTCGGCGAGCCATGAGATTTCTCTTCGTGTATACACCCGTTCCGTAACATCTGAGATATTGTGACCAACCATATATTTGATAGCATATTCATCTACGTTCGCAGCCTTAGCCATAGTCACAAATTGCACACGTCCGTCATGGGGTTTATGCTCGATATTTAATTCAAGAGAATCTTTGATTTTCGTAAAAGCCGCCTGATATCTTGGGTATGTAAGTTGAACCAGATTCCCTTTTATATTTTTGTAATTGAATAAATATTTACTATTACCCAATATAGCCTCATCATATCGTTTTCGAACAAGATCACGGATGTGACTGTGAATCGGAACTAATCTGTTTTTTCCAGCGGTCGTTTTGAGACCACCTTTAAAAGTCCAGTTATCCAAATCAACATCCTTGATTTCTATGAGTCCCAACTCTTTAGGACGCCACCCGGAATAGCATTGAATCAATACTAAATCAGCATAATCTGTAGTCTCAAAATTATTCCAAAGCTTCTGCATTTCTTCATCCGTGAATGCAATATGATGTTGCTCGTTTTCTTTTGCATCATGTTGAATAGTGGGTGTTAATTTGGTATCACGAGCATAATTTCTATCGACAAGGTCATATTGTAAAGCATAATCAAACATTGCGTTCAATAAGGACTTCATCCGTCTTTTAGTATTCGGGGTGGCTTTTTTCTCAATTCCTAATGAGACGATAGAGCCATTTTCTACACATCCCCAAATATGACGTGATCGTATCTCATTAACTTTCATATCTTTAATACTCCAGCAATATGGCCACGCATATGCACAACTCCGCAGAGAAGTCTCTTTATTACCAGACTGAATATAATATTCTTTCCATTTCTCAAATAATTCATCCATGGTCATTGAATCATCCAAATCATACGGGTTTCGATTGTATTCTACAAGGGCGGCATAAGCATCATTATAAGTTTCGAAGAATGCTTCCGGTTTGAGGAGTTTGCATATTGGTTTGCCTTTCGGAGTCTTACCCACAGTCACCATTGCTCTGAATGGTTTTCGGAGATTACGGCCTTTGATCTCACTGATTTGACCGAATCCATTGGGCAATCGACGTCTTTTTCTTGTGGATTTTTTTACAGGTTTGGGTTGCTCTTTCAATGGATAACCACAATGAGGACACGCAAAAGCCCGATCACTAACCTGTAAATCACATTCTGGACATTTGATCAACATATCGCTACCAATCCTTTCCATTGTATTTTCACTTTCTATTATATATCATACGGTGTAGGAATAGTCAAATCCTATATTATATTTTTACGGAGGTTTATATGATATACGATAATGGGCCTATCTGCCCACATTGTGGAGGACAGACACACTATTATGACAAAGCCAAAAGGATAGTAAAGGGTAAATACGGGGAAGCGAAGAAAATCTATGTGTATAGGTACAGATGCTCTCAGTGCGGTGAAATACACCGAGTTATACCGGACACATTAATACCTTTCAAACATTACGAAAAAGAGATCATACAGGGCGTGGTAGAAGGAACGATTACTCCCGAAACACTGGGCTTCGAAGACTACCCAAGTGAAATGACCATGCGCCGATGGAGAAAAGATAGCAGCAAAAACATTTTCATGCGTTTCGCATCATAAGATTAAAAGGTTATATTTTCCACTGACTTTGTTTTAACAAATAGATGCCATTAGCCTACAATAATCGTGAAAGGAGGGGAAACATTGGATGAAGTAATATTTGGACCTGGATCAGTGCCAGTAGCAGTAGCAGCACGGGTGTATGGTAAAGATGCCTGCTGGGTTCGTGCGGGTATCATCACCGGTTATCTAAGCATAGGTACAGCTACCAGGAACGGGAAAGTAATAACATCTATCGATCAGATGAATAGTAAGTTTGGTCGTATTAATTATTATATTTCCCCGAAGAAACTTTATGAGGAAACAGGCTATATTTGGAAAGGACGAAGTAAACATGGGAACCACGATCAGACCTGAATTGTCGGAGAAGAATCCATATTGGATAGAACGACATCGGTATTATGAACTTAAACATTTCTGTCTGCAGTATCCTATATGGGAGAAAACCTACGAAGCCATGAACGGATTGCTTGGAAGACCTGACGATCTCGCTGTGTTTGGTAAGACGAAGCATGTAACAAATCCGACCGAAAGAGTTGGTATTATGAAAGCTTATTATTCCGAACGTATGGACATGATTCGTAAGGCCGCAGAGAAAGCAAACGGAGACTTAGCCGAATACATAGTGAGAGGAGTAACCGAGGGACTATCCTACGATGTGTTGAAAATCAAAATGGATATACCATGCTGCAAAGATGTGTATTACGAAAGCTACAGGAGATTCTTCTGGATTTTAAATAAGATGAGGGATTGAATTCGCGTGAAAATCAGCTCATTTTATGACAAAGAAAAGAAAGGAGAATTACTATGAATTACGAACTTTTATTAGATGCAGTCAAAGAGGTGCCCAAGGACAAATTGAAGGAGATTAGCTTCAAGCTTGATGAACAGACCATCCAGACTATTAAAGAGATGGATCTGAGTGAAGATGAGAAGCGACAGCTCATTCTTATATCCAAGGACAGAGCATTCTTTGACATGTTGCTAATAAATGCACTCAAAGAAGAGTAACATCTTTCAGCTAAAGAAAGTAAGAGGACGGCTGCTGGCGGGCGGCTATCCTCTTATTTTTCTTTTAACGATTAATAACCTTACCAATCAGGCCTGCCATTTTTTCGTGGGATGATTTACGATCGGCGATAGCTTCGTCAAGGGTGCTGTTTCCATAGACTTCTTCTACCTGGTCTGCAGTCCAGATATCACCGAATTCTTCCATGGTTTCAATAAAGGTGTTGATTTCTGTTTTTGTCATATTATTGAAGCTCCTTTCATGATTTGGTTGGGATAACAGTATACCACAAACCTAGATTAGCTTCAATCGTCAAATCTGGAACATGCCGACATACAGCTCGGATAAGGACCACCGCATGAAACGCATCCTGATGGAATGTCCGGTTCAGAATCGACGAGTATACAACCATCTACGATATCTACATACGGGCCGTTATCCTCATATTCTCCAATGTCGTAGACTTTACCGCAGTTGGGACATACGAATTGATCATCTTCTAAATTCATCAACGCACCGCAATCACAAACTGCTTCGCCCTGGAGAATAAGCTGAATAATTTCATCTTCATTTTCTGCGAAATATCCATTCATAATGGTGGACCTCCTCATATATTAGTCTAAATATTATACATCATAATTCGTGGAATTTACAGTCACTTTAATGAAAAGAATAACTTATTTCAAAAAGGAGAGATTAGGATGGACAGAATGAATTTTGAAGGGCGTATGAACTATTTTATGTTAACTGCAATCAGAGCAGCTAGAGATGAGGACGGACTAATATCCGATAGAGATTTGAAAGCCATAGAACTGATGAAGGAAATTATTGGTTATGCGACAGAATTAAACTATGAAGTCGAAAAACTCAAGAAAGAAGTAAGAGATTTAAAGAGAGAAGATTGGAAAGTGAGAAAGATAGGGGCATAGCCTCTGTCTTTTATTTTCGCGAAAATTACATGCCTTATTATGAGAAAAAATAAAAGGAGGAAATCAAAATGGATTTCAGATGTAAATTAACAAAAGGATTATTAACACTTGGAGTGGTTCTTATCGTTGGAGCACAGATTGGAGCTGTAGCTTACGAATTTTGTAGAACATTCCTGTAAAAATTGGAATTGCATATGAATCAGCGGATTTTACCAGGAAAAAGATTAGGGTTCTAATAATACGGACTCTATTCTTTTTCGCGTTGAAAACGTCTCCTTTTATGAGAAGAAAACTTATATTTTGAAGGAGGTTTTATTATGTCAACTAGAAAGAAAGTGGAAATCACAAAAATATTAGTGAAGGTAGAAGTGGTAATAGCTATGATGATACTTACAATAATATTATTACACACAATGCCACTTGCTGGAACCGCAATGTTTGTGGTCGACTGTATTTCTATTGGCTTATATGCCAAAGCAAAATCTGAGGAATACGAGGAAGAGTTCTATTAAGGGCTCTTTCTTTTATTTTTATCCTAGATTAGACAAAGCGTTATTCTAGGTTAGAATCCGTACGCAGGTTACTGGAAACAAAGTTATATTTGTAATGTGAAAAATTCCAGGGAGGGATTTTCATAAAAACAATTCAAAGGAGGATGTTACATGACATGTTTAATTTTTCTCGGAGGAATGTTTACAGGAATTGCCATTACTCGTTTGTTCTACCAGAAAACATCTGGACATGGATATTTTACAGTTATGCCATATTCAGATGATGAGATCTCTATTGACGAGGGTTTCTACTCAGTAAAAGTCTCATTGCCAAAAGATGTAAATCTTGCAAACAAAGACATGGTTATTCTGCATAATTCGCACAAATAACAGTCCCTATTACGGAAACGTATTAACTTATTTTTAAAGGAGGAATTCAAAATGGAAACTATCGAAAAATTGTTAAGAAGCGAATTGGAGGAAGAACTTGAGGCTTTGGGTGAAGCAGAGCTTGGTTCAGACGATTACAAAGTAGCCGTCGAAGGAATCACTAAGCTTATGGACAGACAGATTGAGATCAGCAAGCTTAACACTGAATACGAGCTTAAAAGAGATGCACGAGAAATCGATACGGATCTTAAAGTTCAGCAGATGAAAGCAGACGCTAAAGATCGTAAAATCAAATATGCCATAAGTATTGGTGAGACAGTCGTATCTACTGCAGTAATTATCTGGGGCACTTTGAAATCATTCAAATTCGAGGAAAACGGAACAATTACTACAATAATGGGACGAGGTTTCATTAACAAGCTTCTTCCGAAGAAGTAAAAATACGGATAAGCAGGGACGCTGAGGAAACTTGGCGTCTTTGTTTTATTTTGTTTATTTTGTTTACACAATTATGTAGGAGTAGTATAATTAGCGTATATTTTCACACGGAGGAGCACAAATGATAAAAGAGAAAACAATACTAAAAAATGTACTACTTATTGCATTATGTGCATTACTTATGGCATGTTCGATATGGTTTGGATCGCATACCGCAAGTAATCCTGAGACTTATAAGAAAACAATAGCCGAGCTTAACGAAAAATCTGCAGATGTTGCTAAAATGTCAGTCGCTACATTGGGCATGTCTACTTTGATTGCAGCTGTTCCGGGAGACAGTACCACCCCGATTGCTAATTATCTTGTAGATTTGAATTCATGGTTGCTGATAATCATGATGGTTTTGACGCTGGAAAAATATTTACTGACGATAATTGGAAAAGCGGTATTTTGGCTCATAATACCTATAGGATTAGCTTTGATTGGGATGAGCATTCCACCCAAAAGTCGCTCGCTAAAGATACGAGGGTTTAACATTCTATTGGCTGGATTTTTAGTATGGGCGATTGTGCCTACCGGAATGATGGTATCAAGAGATATTGAAAGAACGTATAGTTTTTCAGTAAGCGATGTCGCCAACGAAACTGAGAATATTCAGAATGAAGCAGCGGAAATAGAAGAGAGCGACAATTCTGATGAGTCAGATGACAAAGAGGATGAAAACATCATAAGTGGATTTATTTCAAAAGCCAAAGATGCCGTTGAGGATGTTGTTATAAATCCGCTTGAGAAAAAGGTCGCTCAGGCCAAGAAAATGGTGGATACCGTAGTCAATGCGATTATTGTTTTGGTCATAACATCTTGTGTGATTCCGTTGTTCACTTTGATAGCGTTCTTATTATTGATAAAAGTAACATTGCATTTAGATCTACTCGGAGAAATAGATTCTGTACGGTTAGCGTTAGTTTCGGGACAGAAGAATGCACTCAGTAAAATCAAAATTAAACACAAAAAATCTTAAAGTCTACATAAGAGCTTATAGGCTCTTTTTTTTTTTTATACGAGGAGATTATGAGATACCATTACGACAAGCCAGATCATTACACATCCATGTACGGACAGACTTATATTTGTGATCATCTGGTATACAGTCATTGTACATTATATAAAATTGGAGAAAAGGGTCTGGCTGTTATTCAACAGCGTTATATTCCGGAAACAAAGTCAACCTATTGGACCGAAATTGATCCATGGCTGGTTGACGCTTTATATTTACATGAAGGTTTCAAAAAGTTCTTCGATGAACGAGCCGGAGAGTGCGAAGATGGGTTATATCCTACCACCAGTATTAGGCAGATTATGTGGGCTTTGAAGATGAAGCCTTTAAAACGAGAACGGTGGGAAACCTGTTTCGATCGAAGAAATATTTAGCGTGAATTACAATTGCTATTATGAAAAGACTAATTTTATGGAGGTTTATTATGGGCAAAGTATTTTATTGCAAGGTATTTTATCACTACGAAAACATACCAAAAATTTTACAAAAAATTATGCGGAAATGGTATATGAAAAATCGACATGAAGCGGTTCTTATCTATCACAAATATATTGATTGGGTTAATAAAGAATGGCATTTAACTGGCGAACCATGTTCGTTCGGAGAATACTTGGAAGATATTAATCCTAAATATGCTAAATTTGTGATAGATAAAATACAACCGCATATTGATTTATTAAATAAAAATTATGCCTTATTTAAGTATAAAATTGATGAGTATGGCGATTTAGTGGCATATATACCAGTAATAAAAAATTCAAAACTCTGGATTAGTTTGAAAGAGATTGAGTCCTAACAAGGGCTCTTTCTTTTTTCGCGTTGAAAACAATTTCTCTAATGAAAAGATTACTAATTTCAAAGGAGGGATTACATTATGATATTATTTACAATCTTATTCATCATATTGGTGATATTAGCAATACTGACAGTGCTCGGCGTAGCAGCGTTGGGTGTTGCCGGAATTGTAGTATTCAGCGATGTGATAGTATGTGTTGTGATTATAGCATTAATTATCAGACACTTTATTAAAAAGAGACAGTAATCACGAAGCGGAGTCGACAACGACTCTTGCTTTTCGCGTAGATATCAATCCCTCTAATGAAAAGATAGTCATTTTTAAAGGAGGATGAATTATGTTGTTAATTATTATCGCGGCAATTGTATTATTAGCGAATATGAATTCCGTATTCTATGAAAGCTTTATTATCGGAATTTTAATAGCGGACACGATTGTGTGTATAATGTTTGTGACATTGTTAGTCATGTATTATCTTAAAAATCGGTAATCACAAAGATTGAGTCGGTAACGGCTCTTTCTTTTGTTTTCGCATGAATTACAACTCCTATAATGAGAAAATTATATTTTGAAGGAGGAATTTACTATGAAGAAAGCATTTGAGGATTACAGAGAAATGATTATTAAACCACAGGTTAAATGGATTAAAATTCATTGGAAAGGATGGATTTTAACATCTGTTATAGCGGGTTTAATTCCAGTCTTTGTATACAACATGGATGATATTGTAGATTCTATTAAAACAAAATTCTCAAAGGAGGAAGAGGAAAATGAGTGATGTATTAATCGCAATTGTTGGAGGTATATTTATCTACCTGTTATTAAACAGAGGTAAATAACTCCGCAAGAAAGAGGTGTGATCATTCATTGACCTCTTTCTTTTTCGCATGGATTACAGAGGCTATTATGAAAGGAGCGATATTTATGAAGAAAACTATTTTGTTTGATGAAAAATCGTGTCGTTGGGAGAAAAATAAACTTGTGAACGGATTGACGATCGGAGCTTATGAATGTCGGCTAAACGATAATTTCCAGTTATATGGATATTTACTACTTCGAGATGTGTACGAAGCATTAGGTATCCAGATAACAAGGGAATCGTTGGTCGCAGGATGGATAAAAAGTGAAAATCACAAACGGTTCCAATATGAGATTCATGAAAATTTAGACGGCACAATTAACATTGTATTACCTGATATGGAATCAGACATACGATACGTGTTCCCATCGGAAGAGTCCTAACCAGGGCTCTTTCTTTTTTTTTTTTTCGCGTAAAAATCATTCCCTTTAATGAGAGAAATAGGTAGCTCAATGGCAGAGCGCCGGATATTCCAGAGATTGCGGGTTCGAATCCCGTTCTATTTCTTTTACTATTTATTTT
>ERZ1034920.352-NODE-352-length-37523-cov-40.663046_pt1 | contig 37523 bp, 24 predicted proteins | sample MGYA00520688_ERZ1034920 | MGnify/ENA primary metagenome ERZ1034920 (study PRJEB33766, sample SAMN09781785) | gut metagenome | biome: gut microbiome | host: Homo sapiens | place: Madagascar | study: EMG produced TPA metagenomics assembly of the PRJNA485056 data...
CAGCTAAGCAAAAGGAACTTCTCTTTGCCATCTGCAACGCTGGCAAGGCTCAAAATATCATGTCGTCGGCATTCATCAAGAAGCACAATCTTCCTTCCGCCAGTTTTGTACAAGGTGGCATCAAAGGATTATTGGAGAAAGATTTTGTTACAGAAACAGATGGAACCTACGAATTGTACGATAAGTTCTTTGGTGAATGGCTGAAAAAGGAATTATAAGAATATAAACAAAAAAAATATGATACAACAAGTTGAATTTTCATTGCGACCTTTTCCTCGCGGTTTTCACCTCGTAACGAATGAAGTACTCCGTCAATTACCCGCACTGCCAAAGACAGGAATACTAAATCTTTTCGGCAGACACACAAGTTGTGGATTGTCACTTAACGAAAATTTCGATCCAGATGTGCGATACGACTTGAAGGGAATCTTTGAGAGATTAGTGCCAGATGGAGATCCGAGATACCTGCACCAAGATGAAGGTCCAACGGACATGTCTGCCCACGCCAAATCAAGTATGGTAGGAGTTTCACTGACGATTCCGATCACAAACGGCAGACTGAACCTCGGAACCTGGCAGGGGATATACCTATGCGAGTTTAGAGAAGGCGGCGGCAGCAGACATCTCATCGCCACAATCATGGGGGAATAAAAAAAGACAAATGATAAACCATTTTATAGAAAGTAGAAAAAAGAAACCCAGTAAATCAATGATTTACTGGGTTTATCTTGGGTGGAAGGTGGGACTCGAACCCACGACATTCAGAACCACAATCTGACGCTCTAACCAACTGAACTACGTCCACCATGTCAGCTTGCTTAATTGTTATTTCTTTTAAGCGAGTGCAAAGGTACTACTATTTTTTGATTCCACCAAATTTTTAGCGAACTTTTTTCGAAAAAACTTCATTTTTTCTCAAATTAAGCAGTTTTTTAGCCTATTTTGTCGAATTTCATTCTATTTTTACCTTATTTTCCTTCCTTTTCATATTTACACTTTTCTGATTCTCATTCATTCAAAAGAGGGTGTGTCACGAATTCATGACACACCCTCTTCATAAAAAGCTTTTAAATTTCTCGCAGTAATGTAGAAAAATTACTTAGCTGGAGTTGCAGGAACTGCAGGGGCAGCCTTCTGAGCATCAGCAGCAGGGGCAGCCTTCTGGGCATCAGCACCCTTAGCAGGAGCTGCAGTCTGAGCACCAGCAGCATTGTTAGCACCTGGCATAGCAGGGAGAGCAGTCTGCTCAGTTGTAGCAGAATTTTCCATTACACTGCTTTCACCAACAGCTGTTGGAGCTACATAAGCACAAGCTACGCTGATGATAACCATAGCAGCAGCAAGACCCCAAGTTAATTTCTCTACTACATCAGTGGTCTTACGAACACCCATGATAGCGTTTGAAGAAGAGAAGTTGGATGCGAGACCACCTCCCTTTGACTCCTGGATAAGCACGATGAAAATCATCAGCAATGCTATCAGGACGATTAATACTACAAATAATGTGTACATTTTTAAAACTAGTTTTATTTATTATTTTTGATCAATTTTTCCAAGAATCGCATCTGGTCAGCATAATGCATGCTCTTGCCTGGATGCTTTTCATGCAAACGGCGTATAATGTCGAGTGCACGTTGGTATTTTCCCTGTTTAATATAGATACGAGCCAAAGTCTCAGTAAAGACTCCACTATTTTCAGCCTGTTCCTCCTTGTTGTTGTCATCCAACTCAGGTTTGTACTCAGGCTGATAATCAGCAGAAACATCAATCTTAGGAAGTTTGAATCCTCCATCCTCCATGAAATCATCAATGAGCGAGATGGTACGAGAGGAGTTCTCTTCCTCAGTCTCCCCTTCTGTTTCCAGAAGATAAGCCACATAATCGACGGCCGCATCGGCAGGAGTTGGTTTTCTTTTTTCTTTTCCTCGTCTTCCTTATCAGCAGGTATAGACTCCAAAAAATTGTCTATCAAATCTGAAGTTCTATCAGCCGTATTATCTTTCTTTCCAGCCGCAGCATGCGACTCTTTCTTGAGCTGATAATGAGCAGCCTCCACCATCTGGAATATCACCTTTCTGTCAGTAATATAGATAGCTGCCCGGCGAAGTTCTTCATCAAAACTGGCATCATGGAGCAAATACAAGTTCTGCAACATCAGCAATCGAGCCGTCTGATAGTACGGATAGAGTGCTAACAGCTCACGGAGATCATAAAGAGTCTCTTTATTCATCTCCTCCGGATGTTGTATCAATCTTGTTAATTCCACGAATCTCTAATAATATTAACAGTTATAATTTTTAAAAACTTTTTTCTAACGAATTCAACTTTTCAGAAGAAATTCATCTTTCAGACAAAATGCTTCTATTCTGCCTACATATATCTCTCATGAGAACAATATCTCCCCTGAGAATGATAACTCCAGAGAGAATGCATATTTCTTGAGAGAATGCCTAATTACCAGTTTGCAACAGTAGCGTTGAAAATCTGCTCCACCAGATCCTTCACCATCTGATTGACCAGTTCTTCCTGAACAGAAGCCAGGCTCTGGGTAGTCTCATAACTCTTTGAAGAAGTAAACTGGCGTTCAAAATCTTCATTGTGGTTCACATTATTGGTGAATCTCACATTTACAGTAATAGACAATTCGGTCTGTGCAGAATAGCCTTCGCTCGAAACACTCTTGTTGCGCTGGCTATACTGTGTAATCTCTCCCTCTATCTTCAGGTCTCCATTTCTCTTGACCTGTTGCAAGCGGGTATGATTAGCAAATTCATCCTTCAAAGCATTGTTGAACATCGGTCCCATCGGTCCCCACACATAGGTACTTCTAATAGGGAATTCAGCTATCTGAATGGTCTTGGTCTTGGTATAGTCGATGCTTGCGCCATTGAACTTATAGCTCACGGAGCATGCAGCAAGAATGCCAATAGTAAGGATGACACCTATTATATATATATGTTTGCGAAAACGCTTCATATTCCAATTGTCTTACTTATTTTTGTCTTTTTCTTCTTCCTCATCGCCATTGAGTCCATATTGCTTGAGACGGCGATACAGGGTACGGTCGGAAATACCAAGTTCCTGCGCAGCCTTTTTGCGATTTCCATTATTTCGTTCCAAAGCCTTTTCAAGCATCTGGCGCCCCAAATCATTCAGATTCAGCGTTTCCGGTTCATTGATTTCCTCAACGATGGCATCTTCTGTCGCATGATGCGGAATGACCGGACGGATACTTGGTGTCTTATCCATTCTCGCAGGGAAGTCGCTTACAGACTCTACTGGAGTAATAGCATTAGGACTTGCAAATCCACTGGCACCATTGAGCTGGCGGGCTTCATCCAATTGCTTACGCAGAGAACTGACATCACGACGGAGGTCACTCACATTGCCTCTCAACTCATAGAGAATCTTATAGAGAAGTTCACGCTCGCTCTCGTAGCTATGAGCACCGCCCGTCTGGGAAGGAATCGTAGCCAACTGGGTTGACTCTTCATCCATCGGAATATAATGCAAGAGCATTTCAGCACTGATTTCCCGTTCCTGGCTGAGCACAGACATCTGTTCTGTGATATTCTTGAGTTGTCTTACATTTCCCGGCCACTTATATTTGAGCATGATGCCCTTTGCATCCTCGCTGAGCGAAATCTTAGGCAACCTGTACTTTTCAGCCATTTGCATCGCAAAAAGTCTGAAGAGCAGAAGGATATCATTACCTCTTTCACGAAGCGGCGGCATCTGGATAGGAATGGTATTCAGACGATAATAGAGATCTTCGCGGAAGCGACCTTCACTGATGGCTTTGCGCATGTTGACATTCGTAGCTGCCACTATTCTCACATCAGTCTTTCTCACTTCCTGTCCACCTACACGGATATATTCACCGGTTTCCAGCACACGGAGCAATCTGGCTTGTGTCTGGATAGGCAGTTCGCCCACCTCATCGAGGAAAATGGTTCCCTTATTGGCGATACCGAAATATCCTTCACTTTCTCCGATAGCTCCCGTAAAGGAACCTTTCTCATGACCGAAGAGTTCGCTATCTATAGTACCTTCAGGAATACTACCACAGTTGATAGCAAAATACTTTTCACGGCGGCGTGGTGAATGATCGTGGATAACACGCGGAATGATTTCCTTACCCACACCCGATTCACCGATGATAAGCACAGAAAGATCTGTCGGTGCCACCTGCAAGGCGACATCGAGCGCACGGTTCAATCCATCGCTATTACCCACGATGTTATACCGTTGTTTTACTTTCTGAAGTTCACTTGTGTCCATTTAGCTGACAAAATTACGCATTTTTTTTGAATAATCTGCAAAAATGGCATAAAATAGTCATTTTTTTAACTTTTCACCTCAGGCTTTGGGTTAAAAGGAGCATTAGAATGCTTCTTTGGGATAGAAAAACGCACTTTCTCGCTCTCATCACGTTTTTCGCGATAAAGCTTTGGAAGCGGATTTTCACGAGCCTCATCATACTCATTGCGATGATGATAAGCATCCACAGCCAAATAGACTGCATGGCGGAAAGAAGTCTCATCAGCCTCTCCTACTCCTGCGATACAGAACTCCGGTGTAACATCTGCTGCAGTACGGATGATTGGCATGCCGGCAGTGAAGACCACACCGTCTTCTGTATATAGTGAATGGAAAGGAGTTGTTGCCTGGTCATGATACATAGCCATCACACCGTCGAAGTCTCTGAAATAGCCTTTTCCGAAGAATTCATCTGTAGCATACGGACCAAATGCCTGCACGCCTTTCTCTGCCAATGCATCAATAGCAGGGATAATGATTTCGCGCTCTTCTGTACCGCAACTGCTATCCTCATTGGTCTTTGGATTCAAAGCAAGTACAGCGATACGTGGATTGCTGATATAGAAATCACGCTTGAGAGTCTGCTGCATCAGGGTTACTTTTTCTACGATCGCCTCCAGACTGATAGCTGCAGGTACATCTTTCAGAGGTGTCTTTTCTGTGACCGATGCGATACGGAGATCACCGCCAATCAGCATAGACAATCCCTTCTTACCTTCACCAAGACAGGTCTCAATATAATTTCTATGACCAGGGAAAGGATAGTTATCCATCTGCGCATTGGCATTGTTGACAGGTCCGGTAACCAGCACGTCGTAGAGACCGGCACGATAATCAGTCATGGCACGATCGAGCGCCTTTACTGCAGCCTGTCCAGAGTCAGCCGTAGGCATACCCATATCCACTTTCACCTCGTCATCTACAGCAGCCAGAAGATTGATTCTTCCATCCTGTACATCCTCAGCCTGCTGAATGATAGAGAACTGACCTGGCAAGTTCATGGCCTTGCGATAATAGGCAGCTACTTTTGGCGAGCCATATATAATAGGTGTACAGAGTTCCAGCATTTCTGGCTCTGCAAAGGTTTTAAAAATGAGTTCATATCCGATACCATTGGTATCTCCGTGGGTGATAGCCACCCTTACTTTCTGATTGTCCATATATTATATTTTGATGTATTTATTTGAATCTTATGATATTTATCTGAAACTTGCGATGGTGATAAGCTGAAACTTGCGATATTTTCAACTTCAGCTTACGAAGTTTTCATCTGCAGCTTACGAAATTTTTACCTGATAGTTGTCAGCACAGCTTCCAACTGCTTGATTAAATTTCTTTTCTTCATTTCGGGCGCATAGACGAAACCAATGATGACTAATGCATTATATTTTCCAAGGACGTTCCGCCCTTGTGTGAAGTCGGCATCAGACATCAGCTTCATCACATAGGGTCCACCCATGGCATCCCCCTTCATTTCCCAGCATCCATTTAAATATTCCCTGATATAGGCAAGTTGCATGTACATGCCATCCTCCTCACCTGGCACGTTGACACGTAGTACGCTGTCAACTTTCGGTTTGAGAGCAGATGGGAGATAGGGATTCCCTCGCCAAAAATCTCTCAACTTAAATATGAGGAGGCTCTGCATACCCGAGTTTGCATTATTTGACAGCCACAGGAAATCCTTACCACGCTTACTTGACTGCATGTCAGCAGGAATCTTCATGTCGATGCCGAAGAGGCGCTTTACCTCCTTCTGCTTCTCTACATTCTGCCGGATGACAGACGCCAGATGCTTCAGTTCCAATTCGTCCAGTATCTGACGGAGTCTCATTCCATCCAAGCGGCTTTTCAACTGTTCTACGGTCTGCGCCTTGATACGGATAATGACTTGCGGAGCAGCATTGACATCTTGGCTGATTTTCACTTCAAAGTCACGATTTCTCTTATCCACATCCACGACGACCCGGTTTCTTACCGTCTGATACAGGCTTGTCAGTTTTCCTTTTCTCACCTGTATGATATTGAACATGGGTTCCGGCTGAGGCATATCTGGCACACTCTCCTGCAAGATAGCAGTTACGATGTGATTCGTATCTCCTTCAAGCACCATCTCATAGGGCTGACCGATACTTTCAGGAAGCCGATTGCTCTTTCCGTCTTTGCAACAAGCCAGCACGAATACAAAGCAGATTGCAAGAAATAATCTCAGATATTTCCAATTCATCATTATTCTATCATCGTTTTGTCGCTTATCTTCAAAAGAAAGGTCTTCGGCTCTGGAGAAATACATTCATTCACAGAGTAAAGTCTTTGAACTATTTGATCAAAAGGACAACTCCTGTCGAGAAGAAAAGCTCCTATCAAGAATACTCTCGGCAAGAGCCCCCTAGCGCGAGAAAAGACTTTCTATCGAAGAAGAAACGGGATTATCGCGAAGAGCGTTCTTCGTCCTCGTGCTCTCTGATTTCTCCGATTTTCTTGGATGTACTGAGCAAGCCACAAGCTGCATAGATATCCTGTCCGCGACTGGCACGGATGGTGGTAAAGACACCGTGAGAAGTGAGATGATCACGGAACTGTTCCATTTTCTCATCATTGACGCCCTGCAATGGGATGTCCGGAATCTGATGGAAACGAATCAGATTGAAACGGCAGTCGAGGCCCTTCACCAACTTGATGATTGCCTTGGCGTGCTGCATACTGTCGTTCACTCCCTTGAACACGATATATTCGAAAGACAGGCGACGCTGGTGAGAGAAATCATAATTGCGGAGCAGCTCCACAACCTGTTCTATACCCATACCCTTCTCGGCAGGCATCAGTTCTGCTCGCTCAGAAGGTATAGGATCGTGCATCGAGATAGCCACATGGCACTCGCTCTCTTCGAGGAATCGCTTCAACTTGTTTTTGACGCCCACCGAACTTACTGTGATACGTTTCGGACTCCATGCCCAACCATAGTCAGCGGTCAGGATTTCCGTGGCACGCAACACATTATCCAGATTGTCCATCGGCTCGCCCTGTCCCATAAACACGATATTGGTAAGTTTGTCCACCTCTGGCAGGGAGTAGATCTGATTGAGGATATCGCCAGCAGGCAAACTTCCTTCAAACCCCTGCTTACCAGTCTGACAGAAGAGGCAGTTCATCTTGCATCCCACCTGTGATGAGACACAGAGCGTGGCACGGTCTTTGTCGGGGATATAGACCGTCTCTACAAACTTTCCGCTGCGCGTAGGGAACAAATACTTGATGGTACCATCTACGGAATGCTGTGCATCGGTATATCCGGCACATCCTATCTCATATTCTGCGGCCAACTTGGCACGGTTAGCTTTCGAGATATTAGTCATCTCATCGATGCTCTTCACATGCTGTTCATAGAGCCATTTAGCCATCTGCCCACCCGTGAAGGCAGGCATACCCAAGTCCTTAGCCACTTGCTTCAATTCAGCAAGGGTAAGCCCCAAAAGATATTTTTTTTCATCATTCATAGTGCAAAGATAGTATTTTTTGGCGAAAAATTGTTATCTTTGCCACATATTTTAATATAATAAGCTAAAATATAGATAAAAAATACCGTTTTGACCTCCGGAAAGGGAGCCGAAACGCAAAAACATAACACAAAAAAATGAGAGAAAAAATAGACCTTTTCTTACCTTGTGAAGACATTGAAGTTGCCCAAAGCGCACTTCTGGAGCTTCATGACAACAAGACGGTTCAGCATATCAATCTCCTGGTGAGCGCTGATTTTGCAGCCCATCACCAAGTGCCTGATGGATGCACCTTCGTAGTCATTGACCGATTGGAAAGCAGCAACACGGTAGAAAGCATTGCTGAAAACACCGATGCCGACTATGTGATGATCTGCACCAAGACGACTCCGATCAGATGGGGACTCTATGCCCTGGAACGATTCCTACGCACGGCAGACGACACGGGTGCCGTCATGGTTTACTCCGACTTTTATTCCTTAATCAAAGAAGATAATGAGGCTGCAAAAGTTGGAGGAAAAGAAGAAAAAGATGGAGCAGAAACTCTTGAAGCAAAAGCGGATGGAGCAGAAACTCATAAACTGAAAGCTGAACAAGAAGCGAAAACCGGCAAGCTGATCAAGCATCCGGTTATTGATTACCAGTCTGGTAGCCTTCGCGACGACTTCGATTTCGGAAGTCTCTGGTTCATCAAGGCGCAAGCCCTCCGTGACTTCATCGCCCAACAGGACAGAGCTGACTATCAATATGCGGGTCTCTACGACCTCCGTCTCTACCTGAGCCGCGTGGGAGAGATCTTCCATCTCAATGAATTCCTCTATACAGAAGATGAACTCGACAACCGAAAGAGCGGCGAGAAGCAATTCGACTATGTGAACCCTCGCAACAGAGAGGTGCAGATAGAGATGGAAAAGGCTTGCACGCAGCATCTCAACAAGGTGGGAGCCCTCATCGATACCAGTTTTTATCGCCAGCCGGATTTCGGCGAACAGGAATTCTTCTACGAGGCTTCCGTGATCATCCCAGTTTTCAACAGAGAGAAGACCATCGCGGATGCCGTGAAGAGTGCGCTGAGCCAGAAAGCCAATTTCAAGTTCAACGTCATCGTGGTCAACAATCATTCTACCGACCGCACTGGCGAGATTCTTGATGAAATCGCTCGCGAGATGGAAGCCAGAAACGACAAGCAGGCAGGACGTCTCGTACAGATTGTGCCTGTGAGAAACGATCTCGGTATCGGTGGCTGCTGGAATGTAGCCATCAATAGCGAGTACTGCGGCAAGTTTGCAGTCCAGTTGGACAGCGACGACCTCTATTCGTCTCCGAAGACTCTCCAGAAAATCGTAGATGCCTTTCACAACCAGAAGGCAGCGATGATGATCGGCTCGTACCGCATGTGCGACTTCGACCTCAACACCCTGCCTCCAGGACTGATAGACCATAAGGAATGGACCGAGGAAAACGGTTGCAACAATGCACTGCGCATCAACGGATTGGGTGCTCCGAGAGCATTCTTCACACCGCTCGTCAGACAGATACAGTTCCCTAACACGTCTTATGGCGAAGACTACGCCTTAGGACTTGCCTTCTCTCGCCGATACAGAATCGGAAGAATCTATGATGAACTGTACCTCTGCCGCCGCTGGGGAGGCAACAGTGATGCCGCTCTGAGTATCGAAAAGGTAAATGCCAACAATCTCTATAAAGACCGTCTGCGCACGATGGAACTGAAGGCACGCCAGCAGATGCTGCAGGGCAAGGCCGACATTATGGAAGACAGCAGTATCTCGCGCTTCTTCAACCGCCAGTTGGAGAGATGGGAGGATGCCCGCCATCGCTACCGCGACCTGAAGCACGTGGAGAGCCAGACTCTCTCCGATCTTCTCAAACTGCAATGGAACCCTGCCCGCATCGTGAGCACAGGTGCCAAGATAGACAAGAAGACCCTCGATGAGCGCCCATGCTTCCTCTGCGAGAAGAACCGTCCGAAGGTACAGATGTCCAAGCAGATAGACGAACGTTTCTACCTGCTGGTCAATCCGTTCCCTATCCTTCCGGTACATTTCACGATTCCGGCACGCAAGCATCAGCCGCAGGCCATCTTCAAGAACTATGGCGAGATGCACCGATTCCTGAGTCTGCACAGCGAACTGATGGTATTCTACAACGGTCCGAAGTGCGGTGCCTCGGCTCCAGACCATCTGCATTTCCAGGCAGGAACCAGCGGCATACTTCCCCTGCAGAACAACTGGCAGCGCCTCTCACGCAACCTGACAGATATCATCTGTCTGAACGACGAGGAGAAGATAGCAGCCATCCGCGACTATACCGTTCCAGCCTTCGTGATCATCTCCAAGAGCGAGGAAAGCAACGAGATGCTCTTCAAGCGCCTCTACAGTGCGATGCCTCAGCGCGGCGACGAGACTGAGCCGATGATGAACATCGTGGCCTGGCGCAAGGGTGATGAATATATCAGTATCGTGATTCCAAGAGAGAAGCACCGCCCGGAAGCCTACTTTGCCGAGGGCGATGCCCAGATCATGGTTTCTCCGGGAGCCCTCGATATGTCGGGACTCATCATCACGCCACGCGAAGAGGATTTCCGCAAGCTCACCGAGGAGAAGGCTGAGGCTATCCTGAAGGAATGCGGCATTTCCTGCGAGAAGATGGAAAGCATCATCCATAAGCTGAAGGCTGCCAAGGAGGCAGAGGAAAGCACCATCACTACTTCCACCTTATATAATAATGGTAAGCAGCCGGATGTCTCTGTGGGTATCGTGAGCGGTCAGAAGATTCATTTCTCGCTCAACAAGCCTTACCTTGCCAAGGGCGAGGTGGTTACGGGCGAACAGGAAGTGGAATTCTCCGAGGGAGGTGTGCTCTGGAACGGCAATCAGTACAGTTCGCTTACCTTCCATCCACAGAGCTGCGATGCCTCCTTCTCACTGAGCGATGTCACTATCGGCGTCAACTTCCACTGGGAACGCAAGGAAACACAGACCTTCTTAGGTACGCTCCATTTCGTGGTAGAATCAGACAAGATCTGCGCCATCAACGAGCTTCCTGTAGAGAAGTATCTGGAGAGCGTGATATCCAGCGAGATGAGTGCCACCTCCAGTCTTGAACTCCTCAAGGCGCATGCCGTGATCTCCCGTTCATGGCTCCTGGCACAGATGAAAAAGCGCAGAGACGTGGCTAAGAGCGGAAACAATTTCTTCTCTTTTGTCAAGAAAGACGACATGCTCATCCGCTGGTACGACCGCGAAGACCACACCATCTTTGATGTCTGCGCCGACGACCACTGCCAGCGCTACCAGGGCATCACCAAGGAGACTTCTCCGCATGTGGCAGAAGCTATCCGCCAGACCAAGGGACAGATTCTGATGGATGGAGAGGAAATCTGCGATGCCCGGTTCTCTAAGTGCTGCGGCGGTATCACCGAGGAATTCCAGTATTGCTGGGAGAACACGCCTAAGAGCTATCTCTCTGCAGTGAGGGATATTGCTTTGGGAATCAAGCCGAAAGGACTGAAGAGTTCTATGAATGCCGAGTGCTTGAAGGACGCAAGTGATACTGAGAACTTGAAGGGTTCAAAGGCTCTGATGGATTCTGAATACAGACTTCCGGATCTGACTCAGGAGGAAGAGGCTGACCGCTGGATTCGCTCCAACCCGCCTGCTTTCTGCAATACTACAGACAGAAAAGTGCTCTCGGAAGTATTAAACGACTATGACCAGGAGACTGCCGATTTCTACCGCTGGAAGGTGACGCTGACCCAGGAGAAACTGCAGCAGCTGCTCGAAGAGAAACTGAAAATGAACTTCGGCGACATCCTCGACATGAAGGCTGTGGAACGCGGTACAAGCGGACGCATCAGCAAACTGCAGATTATCGGTACCGAAAAGACTTTCACCATCGGCAAGGAACTGGAAATACGCAGAGCCTTGAGCGACAGCCATCTCTACAGTTCGGCTTTCGTGGTAGATAAGTTTGATCTGGACGAGAACCAGGTTCCTCAGCGCTTCGAACTGATCGGAGCCGGATGGGGACACGGAGTGGGTCTCTGTCAGATAGGTGCTGCCGTGATGGGCAACGAAGGATACTCCTACGATGATATCCTGCTGAGATACTATCAGGGAGCAGAAATTAAGAAAATCTACAAGTAAGGTCTAAGGATAGAGTCCTTTCTGATCAACGAGTAAGATCTAATTTCTGATAGACAAGCGATGTCTAAGAAACAGGACGATATCTAATGGACAAAAGATAAACATCTAATGGATAAAATGGTAACAAAGAAGAATAGCAGGAATCCATGGGCATGGATCCCTACCCTATATTTTGCAGAGGGACTGCCCAACGTGATCGTGACAGTTCTCTCTGTAGTGATGTACATGCAGTTGGGACTCACGGATGCCGAAGTGGGTCTCTATACAGGATGGCTGGCGCTTCCCTGGGTAATCAAACCCTTGTGGAGCCCGTTCATCGACCTGCTGAAAACGAAGCGCTGGTGGGTACTTACGATGCAGGCGCTCATCGGAGCTGCACTGGCAGGCATTGCGTTCTCGCTGCCTACGGCCTTCTGGTTTCAGGCCACCATGTGCTTCTTCTTCCTCATCGCCTTCTGCAGCGCCACCCACGACATCTCTGCCGACGGCTTCTATATGATAGAGCTGGATGAGCACAACCAGACGAAGTTTGTGGGTCTGCGCAACACTTTCTACCGCCTCGCCATCATCTTTGTGAATGGTTTCTTAGTGATGCTGGCTGGTGTGCTGCAGGTGATGTTCCGCAATCAGATACGCTTCTCGTGGGCACTGATTTTCTACGGATTAGCTGGCATCTTCATCGGTCTGTGGCTCTACCATAGCCGCCTGATGCCTACGCCGAAAGAGGATGTGCAGACGGAGAGAACTGTGGGCGAAGTGACTCACGAACTGAAGAATATGTTCCGCACTTTCTTTACGAAATTCGGAGTGAGAGAGACGGTCATCGTGATGCTCTTCCTGCTGTTCTACCGCTTCCCGGAGGCTTTGCTCAATACAATGACCAAGACTTTCATCCTTCGCCCTAACTCGCAGGGTGGTCTGGGCATGTCACCGCAGGAATATGGACTTGCCAATGGTACGGTTGGTCTCATCGGTCTCCTTCTGGGTGGCATCATCGGAGGTATCTTAGTGAGCCGCGACGGTATGAAGAAGTGGCTGTGGCCAATGGTTTGCGCCATCACCCTGCCGGATGCCGTCTATATCTATCTCAGCTATTCGCTCAATTCTGATATCGTGATGGTGTCCTCCTGCCTGTTCGTAGAGCAGTTCGGTTATGGGTTAGGCTTCACGGTGCTTACGCTCTACATGCTATTCTATAGTCAGGGCAAGTTCAAGACCTCTCACTACTCCATCTGTACCGGTATTTCCTATCTCGGCCTGATGCTTCCGGGCATGGTTTCGGGTTATCTGAAAGACCTCTTGGGATACCGCCATTTCTTCATCGTCGTGATGGCATGCTGCGTAATCACCTTCCTGGTTACCGACTACCTCAAAATAGATCCTGACTTCGGAAAAAAGGAAAAAGAGGAGGAAGATGAAGGGGAAATGTTGGACGAAGAAGTGACGAATGAAGAGGACATATTGGAAGAAGAGATAACGGAAGAAGAATATCTGGAAAATGAGGATTCTTCGGAAAAGCAGGATTTGCAGAACGAAAACGAAAAGGGAAACCGAAAGTAAAGGGATTCCCGAAAAAAATAAATATTTAATAGAAAAGAGAGGGTGTGTCATAAGTTCATAACACATCCTCTTTTTCGTTTCTTTGAAGATTAACTTTATCGGATAATCGTCACCTCTCCATTCTTGGCTATTTTCACGATGCTGGATGGTGTGTGAGGCTTATGCTCCTGGCGACGGGTCCAGCAAACATAATCTACTTGTTCCAACAATGTCGGGTCGATATCACGATAGTTCTGCGCTGCAGGCTCACCACTCACATTGGCACTGGTGCTCACAATAGGCTTCTGGAAGCGATAACAGAGTTCCTTGCTGAAAGACTCGAAAGTTACTCGCATGGCAAGACTGCCATCCTCTGCCACCAGATTGTTGGCTACACCCGTAGCATCATCGAGGATGATGGTAGTTGGCTTCACAGGCATGGCTACATCGATGAAATCCCAAGCCACCTGAGGCACATTGCGGAAATAACGCGCCATACGGTCTGCACTATCCACCAAACAGATAAGCGCCTTACTGTCATCGCGCTGCTTTATTTTGTAAACCTTTGCCACTGCCTCTGGGTTAGTAGCGTCGCAACCTAAACCCCAAACGGTATCTGTAGGATAGAGAATCACTCCACCCTTGCGCATGCATTCTATTGCATTCTTAATATCTTCCTGTTGAGTCATTTTTTATTCTCCTTTATTATTGTTTTTCCTTATATATGAAGGAATTGATTCGTCCTTTGTTCCTCAGAAAACGATTCTTGATATTTCATAAAGTCCTTCGTTTCTCAAAAACCAATTTTCTATTTACAAGAAATTCTTTGCACCTCAAAACCGATTCTTGATTATATATTAAGGTGAAAGTACTTCCTTATTAAATACTTCTGTACTGCTCGATATCTCTCATTCCGTTGAGGAAATCACGGGCTTCCATTCTCTTTTTGCCACTAATTTGGATTGTGTCGAGCTGGAGCCATTCGTCTGCACAGGCTATTTGCAGGCTCTTGCCTTCTACTCTCAAGGTTCCTACTACAGAAGAAGCGACATTCTCTGAAGAAGCAACAACTGCCTTTCCGGTTTTGGAAGTCTTGAATACTTTCAGCACCTGCGCCTTACCGCCTTCCTTCTGAATCTCGGTCCAGGCACCTGGATATGGCGAAAGACCGCGAATGAAGTCATACACCTTCTTGGCTGGCTGATTGAAATCGATACGGCAGGTATCCTTGAAGATTTTCGGAGCAGAATGAAGCACAGTGTCTGTCGTGATCATCTCATCCTGCGGCATAGAGTCGATATTTCCGTCGGATGCTATCAGTCGGTCGATGGTCTCTACTGCTATCTCAGCGCCTAAGTGCATCAGTCCGTCATAAACATACTCTACATCAGCATCGTCGGGGATGGCGAATGGCTTCTGCATGATGATGCGTCCGGTATCGATATCGTGGTCGAGGAAGAAGGTGGTGACGCCTGTCTCCGTCTCACCATTGATGACAGCCCAGTTGATAGGGGCAGCACCGCGGTACTGAGGAAGAAGGGCTGCATGCACATTGAAGGTGCCGAAGCGAGGCATATCCCATACCACCTCTGGCAGCATTCGGAAAGCTACCACCACCTGCAGGTCGGCCTGATAACTGCGCAACTGCTCTACAAATTCCGGATCCTTCATCTTCACTGGCTGCAATACTGGCAAGCCCTTTGAGAGGGCATATTGCTTGACCTGCGAAGGCTGAAGCGTGTCCTGATGACGACCCACCGGTTTGTCGGGCTGGGTTACTACAGCCACCACATTATATCCGCCTTCTACAAGGCTCTTGAGGGATTCCACCGCAAACTCCGGGGTTCCCATAAATACGATTCTTAAATCTTTTTTCTCCATTTTCCTATTGTTTTAAAAAAATGCAAGTTTACAATTATCGCAGCTTTGTCAAGGGAATTTCTAATTAGTAATTTGCTATTTCTAATTTCTAATTCCAAACTCCCTTTTACTCTGCCGACATATCCGCCACAATCTGGCGATAAGTCGAATAAAGGCGGGTACGGCTGATATATCCCTTCAGCACGCCGTTCACATCCACTACAGGCAACTGGGTGGCATCACTTTCGTCAAATTTCTTCATCACTTCCTGCATCGGTTCGTGATCACTGAGCACGGCTGAAGGCTGGAGCATCAGCTGCTTTACCTTGAAGCGCGTGTAGAGTTCCGAACGGAAGATGATGTGACGGATGCGCGTGATATCGATGATGCCCAGCAAGACGCCAGCCTGATTGACTACCGGAAGGAAATTATTGTTGCTGCGACTGATTTCTGACACCAGCTTACCCATCGGGAGGTCGGGACTTACCGGATGATAGTCCTTCTCCACCACGCTCTGCATACCCATCAGCGTGAGGGCTGCCTTGTCGATATGGTGGGTAAGCAACTTGCCTTCCCTTGCCAGTCGGAGCGCATAGATACTGTGGCTCTTGAAGATGCTGATGGTAAGCAGCGAACAGATGCACACGATCATCAGTGGGATGAAGAGCAGGTAACCGCCTGTCAGTTCGGCTATCAGGAAGATGCCCGTCAGCGGTGCATGCATCACGCCCGTCATCACGCCTGCCATGCCCATCAGCGTAAAGTTCTGCTCAGGAATATAAACGCCTAACTTGTAGATGTTCCAGATGCGGGCAAAGAAGAAGCCTGCAAAACCGCCGATGAAAAGCGATGGAGCAAAGGTTCCGCCACAACCGCCTGAACCATTGGTTGCTGAGGTGGCAAACACCTTGGTGAAGGTTACCAGTCCGATATATAGCACGAGCAACTGACTGTGACCATAGAAGAGCGAATTGCTCATCACCATGCCCCAGTCGGCCTCTGTTCTACCCTTCAGCAGAATGTTGACTGCCGAATATCCTTCGCCATAGAGCGATGGAAAGAGGAAGATGAGACTGCTCAGGATGATGCCTCCGAAGAGCAGTTTGACATACGGATACTGCTTCAACTGGGCGAAGAATCCCTCGCAGGCCGACATGGCTCTCATGAAGTAGAGACTCACGAAACCGCAGAATACGCCCAGCAGGATGCACGCCGGCACACGGTCGAGCTCCCATGGGTCGGTGAGCGTGAAATCGAAGAGCGATTTCTCGCCCATCAGGATATAACTGAAACAGGTAGCCGTAACACAGGAGATGAGGATAGGCAGCAATGAAGCCATCGAGAGATCTACCATCAGCACCTCAAGGGTAAAGACGAGACCTGCGATTGGGGCTTTGAAGATACCAGCAATGGCGGCACTCGCACCGCATCCTACGAGCAGTATCATCGTTTTCTTGTCCATGCGGAATATCTGTCCCAGATTACTTCCGATGGCTGAACCCGTGAGCACAATCGGCGCCTCGGCTCCTACTGATCCACCGAATCCAATGGTGATACCAGAAGCTACTACCGACGACCAGCAGTTGTGCCCCTTCAGTTTCGACTGCTTGGTAGAAATCGCATAGAGGACTCTCGTGATACCATGAGAGATATTGTCTCGCACCACATACTTGATAAAGAGCGAGGTAAGATAGATGCCCACGATAGGGAACAAGAGGAAAAGCAGATTGTAGGTGCTTTTCTCAAAACCCGAAGTGAGCAATATCTGTATCTCGTGCACGATACTATGCAGGAAAAATCCGGCAACGGAGGCAAGCAGACCGATGACAAAAGCCAGGATAAGCGTCATCTGGCGGTCGGAGATATGCTCCTTCTGCCACGCTACCATTTTGGCTATTGCGCCCGGTTTTTCTGCCATTTCATCTATCATCTCTTATTATTTCTTTAAAAAGTTATCCTTTTATATTATTAGAATTCCGAAGTAAAGTGGAACTTGATATGCTCGAAGTCCTGCTGCGCCATGCTCAATACATAGCCTGAATCGGCCAGGAACACATCCCTGCCCTCGATATCCTTCGCCATGTACTGGTACTTGCGCTTCTTGAAGCTCTCTAATTCCTTCTCGTCGTCGGCCTCTATCCAGCATGCCTTATGCAAGTGAACTGGCTCCCAACGGCACTTGGCATTATACTCGTTCTCCAGACGATACTGGATTACCTCAAACTGAAGCTGACCCACGGTTCCCACAATGCGGCGACCATTAAACTGGTTGACAAACAACTGTGCCACACCCTCGTTCATCAGCTGCTCTAATCCCTTCTGGAACTGCTTGCTCTTCATCGGATCATCATTCTCGATATACTTGAAGAGCAGTGGAGAGAAGGATGGCAAACCGCGGAAGTGAATCTTCTCACCCTCAGTCAGCGTATCACCGATCTTGAAGATGCCATTGTCTGGCAAACCTACGATATCGCCCGGATAAGCCTCGTCGATGGTACTCTTGCGCTGCGCCATAAACTGGGTTGGCGAAGAGAAACGCACGGTCTTGTCGAGGCGCACGTGATAGTAAGGCTGATTGCGCACAAACTTGCCCGAACAGATCTTACAGAATGCGATGCAGGAACGGTGGTTAGGGTCGATATTGGCAGTAATCTTGAAGATGAAACCCGTAAACTTAGGCTCCTCAGGCTCCACCATGCGCTCCTCTGCCTTGGTAGGTCTTGGCGATGGAGCTATCTGAACGAAGCAGTCCAAGAGTTCCTGCACACCGAAGTTGTTCAATGCAGAACCGAAGAACACAGGAGCCACCTCGGCAGAGCGGTAGGTCTCGACGTCAAACTCAGGATATACGCCATCCACCAGTTCCAGTTCCTCGCGCAACTGGGCAGCCTCGCGCTCACCTACTCGCTGGTCGAGCTCCTCAGACTGCACATCCACCTCCACCTTTTCGGTTACGCGCTGCTTGTTAGGCGTAAAGAGGTTGAGCTGGTGCTCGTAGATATTATACACACCCTTGAATCGGGCGCCCTGTCCGATAGGCCATGAGAGCGGACGAACGGAAATCTTGAGTTCCTCCTCCAGCTCATCGAGCACGTCGAACGGATCACGACCCTCGCGGTCCATCTTGTTGATGAAGATGATAACCGGCGTATTGCGCATACGGCACACCTCCATCAGCTTGCGGGTCTGCGCCTCCACACCCTTGGCAGAATCCACCACGATGATGGCAGAATCCACGGCAGTAAGTGTGCGGTAGGTATCCTCGCAGAAGTCCTGGTGACCCGGAGTATCGAGGATATTCACCTTATATGGTTCGCCAGACTGTCCGTCTGGGAGATAATCAAACTCCATCACAGAAGTAGATACAGAGATACCACGCTGCTTCTCGATGTCCATCCAGTCGGAAGTGGCAGACTTGCGTATCTTATTGTTCTTTACGGCACCAGCCACCTGTATCTGTCCACCGAAAAGCAAGAATTTCTCGGTCAATGTTGTCTTACCAGCATCCGGGTGAGAGATAATGGCAAACGTTCTTCTTCTTTCTATTTCTTTCATCTATGATTTATATGATTTTAAAATGTATATATAAATATGTATATAATGCTGATTTTCGAATATTGGAAATCGCCATCTGTCGTCCGACTTACATGTCGTCGTCGTCAAATTTCAATCCCTCGGTGCGATCCTTGATATAATAGTCGCTGAGCAGTCCCACAAAGGTGGTTATCTCCTTGATGGCACGCTCTGTTTCCGGGGTAATCGGCTTCTTCTGCAGTCGGAGCAGCATCACTCCGTAGAGGGCATCCAGACAGGTTTCTATCTCGTTGACGTCCTTGTCGCCCCTGTTGCGCAGTTCCACGATGAATGGCAGCACCTTGTAATATTCGCCATTATAGATAGGGAACTTGGTGCTCTGCAGCAGCATGCCGTGCAGGTCGATCACGTCCTGGAGCAGCACCTTGTTGATATTGAGATGTCCCGATTCGCGCTTTCCCTCCTCATTCATCATGCGGATGAGATTGCCAAACCAGTCGATTTCCTCCTCCTTCTGTTCCGGAGTGAAATCAAAATTTTCGATATAGTGCTTCTTGATAACCGGGAGCGAACAGCCGCAGGCACGGATGATATCCTCCACCTGCCACATATACAGGAGGTATTCTGCTATACTTTTCTTCTTTAATTCCTGAGCTACAAACATCTTTTTTTAATTAGAAATTAGAAATTAGAAATGTTATATTTCAAATTAGAAATTATACATACTCCCTTAGAATTCCGGGAGATGATAGAGATTGAACACGGTTCCGACGAGTGCGATGAGCGAGAAGATGATCACGATACTTCCTATTACCTTATTAATAATAAGGATGCCGTTGGTATCAAACTTGCCCCTGATCTTGTCGATGAGCCATGTGAGACCGAACCACCACAGCAGCGCTCCGAACATGATGCTCAGATAGCCCACGCTCATCTCCAGCGGCATATCCGGCACTACGAAGGCAAACTGGGCAAAGGTGGCCATGAAGAGGAACACGATGAGCGGATTGGAGAGCGTAACGAAGAAGGCGGTGATGGCATTGTGCCAGAGCGTGCCCTGCTTCTTGCTGCTCTGATGCATGTTCTTCGTAGGATTGCTCTTGAAGCAATATACGCCGAACACCAGGAGCAGAAGGCCTCCGAAAATCTGCAGATAGAACTTGTTTTGGGCATTATTGACAATGTCCATCACGAAACTCATTCCCAAACCCGTGAAGAGAGCATACACGATATCGCTGAAAGCGGCACCGACACCCGTCACGAAACCAAACCAGCGGCCCTTGTTCAAAGTGCGCTGGATACACAAGATGCCAACAGGCCCCATCGGGGCTGAGGCGATCACACCTATGATAATTCCCTTGAATATGAAATCAAGTATATTTATCTGAATCGGAAACACTAAATTCATAACAAGGCGCAAAGTTACAAAAAAAAGGCCATATCTTGTAATTTTTTCGTGTAAAACTTTGTTTGTTACAAACTTTTTTATATCTTTGCACCATAATTCTAACTAAATAAATAGAAAAACATGACAGAGAATGCACTTAAGCCATATGTTATAGGTTTGGACCTGGGAGGTACCAATTCCGTATTCGGCATCGTAGATGCTCGTGGCGAAATAAAAGCTACTACTGCTATCAAGACAGGTGGTTATGATGATGTTAATGACTATGTAAAGGCTGCCGTGGAGGCTCTCCAGCCTATCATCGATACCGTGGGTGGTATCGATAAGATTAAGGCGATGGGTATCGGTGCTCCTAACGGCAATTACTATAGCGGAACTATCGAGTTCGCTCCTAACTTGGCTTGGGCTCACGATGGTGTAGTGCCTTTGGCTAAGCTCTTCAGCGATGCGCTGGGTGGTCTGCCTGTGGCTCTTACCAATGATGCCAACGCTGCTGCATTGGGCGAGATGACCTATGGTGTGGCTCGTGGTATGAAGAATTTCATCGACGTGACACTCGGTACGGGTGTTGGTTCCGGCATTGTGATCGATGGCAAGATGGTCTATGGCTGTGATGGTTTCGCAGGCGAGTTGGGCCATGTCGTCATGGTTCGCGGCGAGGAAGGTCGTCTCTGCGGTTGCGGCCGTAAGGGATGCTTGGAGGCTTACTGCTCTGCTACTGGTGTGGCTCGCACAGCCCGTGAGTTCCTCGAGAAGAGCGATGAGCCATCTTTACTTCGCGATATGAAGCCAGAAGATATTACTTCTTATGATGTCAGCGTAGCTGCTGGTAAGGGTGATGCTTTGGCTAAGCGAGTATATGATTTCACTGGCAAGATGCTGGGTGAGGCTTGCGCTGATTTCGCTGCGTTCAGTTCTCCTGAGGCATTCGTATTCTTCGGTGGTCTTACCAAGGCTGGTGACCTCCTGATGAAGCCTCTCAAGGAATCTTACGACAAGAGTGTACTGAAGATTTTCAAGGGCAAGGCTAAGTTCTTGGTTTCTACACTCGATGGCAGCTCTGCTGCGGTACTTGGTGCCAGTGCAGTGGGCTGGGATTTGTAAGATATCTCTCTTTAATAAGCATAAAGTTTTAAAAAAAGCATTTTGTATATTGATATTTTCGGTATACCGCTATCGTGAGATAGTTTTTTTGTGTGAATAGTACTCCCGGAGATTTACTCTGGGAGTATTTTTCGTATTTGCAGACTGTAAGTAAATGACACGATCTTTAAGTTCTTAGTAAACAGAGATTTATAGTCCATATCAAGGGATTTGCATCCCATATTCAGGAAAGAATTATATCCCATGTTCAGGTAAGAATTGTATTCAATGTACAGGTAAAAATTGTATTCAATATAATAAATAATCAAACAAGTAAAAATGAAGAAAATTTACACACTGGCTAATATGGCCAAAGGTATGATGCTCGCTGCCCTTCTGGCAGTAGGCACAACTGCTCTTGCGCAGAATGTTTCAGGTAACACAGAAAACGGTACTGTTGAAGGCAATGAAAATGGTAGCAACGAGAATGAAACTTTCGCTCCTGCTGCTGAAAGCTCTTGGCTCCAACCTGTAAAACTCGTTGGTAATGGTCAGAAGGCTTACATCTACAACGTGGCTACTGGGACTTTTATCACCGGTAAGACTGCTACCGTGAAAAATATCGAGGATGCAGACGTCTGGACAATTGATGGAGATGAAACCCGTTGTTTTAATTGCGATAATGCGCAAAAAGAACGTCTGTTCTTGGAATATTCCAGTTTATGGCACCCTTTTGTATGGTATGCAGAGGTATCTGACGACAGAAAAGCAACAGATTTTACCATCGAAGAAGGTTCTACAGAAAATAGCTATAAACTCACTAAAAGTAGAGAGAGACTATTCAATAAAGGTACTGAAACTGCCTACTTCAGCGTCAGCGGTGAGAAATACGTGGCAAGCCTGGAGCCTTCTATAGACAACGACTGGTATATCATTTCTGCAGACCAGAAGGATGTCTATACAGAATATACTTCCCTCTTCACTGAGGCTGCAAGCCTGCTCAAAAACGAGAAGCTGAACGATCAGGAATCTGTTCTGGGCGCTATCAAAACAGCATTGCAGGAGACTGCCAAGGGTACTTTCGAAACCTCTAATGCTGACATCAATACGCTCAAGACAACGATTGCAGCTGCCAAGAAAGCGATTGAGGACATCACCAATGGTATCAGCAATACCTCCAACAATCTCGAGAATGCAGAAATTACTTCTATCTATAGCGCCAACGGTACCCGCAAAGCCCAGCTGACCAAGGGTATCAACATCGTTAAGATGAGCAATGGTGCCGTCAAGAAGATTTTAGTGAAGTAAACAATAAGATTCAGACGATGGTGATCCAGACCGCCTCACCCTGATCGCTCGCCGCCATGATGGTGGTGATGAGCTTCGTCAGCGTGGCACGAGAGGAGGTCAACCTGCCCACTATCGTGTTCTCACCCACAAGAATGCAGCCCCGCGTATCTGCCGCCATGCTGCCGCTATGTATGCGTATGCCAGTGAAACCTGGCACGCCTACCAGCAGCGGTAGCCAGCGACGGAAGCGGGGCGATTTCGTTATGACCACTGGATAACTGCCCTCGGGAATGGCCGTCAGACCCACTACCTTGCGAGCAGGAAACCTCCGAATTAATTCCGTGTCATCCGATGAACAAAAAAATGAATCGATGAGACCTACTTCTCCAAAACCTGCAAATCCTGATAGAACCAGACATTCATCTGATTAGCTCCTCTATGATTCCAAGCATAATAAGGAATCAATGTGAGTTTCTGATTCTTCACAGAAACCTTGCCATCGGCAGCCTGATCGAGCACCTGAGCATCAGTCTGGATAGCCTTCACAGAGAACGCAGGAGCACCCTGAGACTCAGTATTAGAGATGCTATAACCATCTATCACCGAAAAAGCCGGATTCTTGGCTACAACACTGCGAAGTACAGGAGCACCATCATTATCCACAGCCTCTGCGCAATATACCAATGGTCCACGCTCTACTGCCACCTTGCCTCTGTCGTCAGCCACTTTTCCGTTAGCCACAACCGTGCGTACAGGCATATCAAAATGGATGCGGATCACATCACCCTTCTTGATATTCTTCACAGGCAGATACCCCTTGTTGGCAGCCAGATCACCCTCCACAACCTTACCGTTCACACTCACGCTATAAGCAGGTTGCTCGGCATCACTATACTTATAAAGGTCGCTCGGAACCACCTGATTGCGAACCCACCCAGGAATGCGCACCAGCAGATTGGCACCCTTCACACCACTCTTCTTTACCAAAATCTTGATATCGCCATTCCAAGGATACTCAGTAGTCTCCTCCAGCACCACTTCCTTGCCCATCACCTGGATGGTAGAAGTATTTCCAGCGAAGAGATTCACATAGATATCCTTGTCCTTCACGCCATAGAGATAACCCGGCAATGAAGGGATGAAACGGCTCAGATTGCTCGGGCAGCAGGCGCAGCCAAACCATGGCTGGCGGGTGGTGGTACCATCGGCATTAAACTTGTATTTGCCATCGCTCGACAATGGATTTGGATAGAAGAAGCGGCCTCCGTCCATGCTCATGCCCGAAATCACACCATTATAAAGTGTGCGCTCCAGACAATCGATATATTTGCTATCGCCATGCAGGAGGAACATGCGCTCATTGAGATACACCTGGGCAATGGCAGCGCAAGTCTCATTGTAGGCAGTCATGTTAGGCAACTCATAGTCAGCTCCGAAAGCCTCTCCGGCATGACGGGCACCCACACCGCCCGTGAGATAATACTTCTTGGAAACAATATTGTTCCAGATGCGGTCGATGGTCTTGATATAATCCGAATCACGCGTCAGGGCAGCCACATCAGCGATTCCGGCATACATATATCCGGCACGCACGGCATGTCCCCAAGCCTCGTTCTGCTTCAGAATAGGCTTGTCGCTCTGGCTATAGGCATCGTGGATAGAGGTAGTACCGCGGGCATCGAGGAAGTATTTAGCCTCGTCGAGATACTTCTTTTCGCCCGTAAGGGTATAGAGGCGGGCAAGTGCCATTTCGGCTATCTGATGCCCCGGCACAACCCTGTGCTGACCGGCTTGAGGACCCACCTCCCTGATCACACAGTCGGCATATCGCTTGGCTATATCGAGGAATTTTCTGCTGCCCGTAGCCTGATAATGGGCGCAGGCTGCATCCACCATGTGACCGAGATTATAAAATTCATGGCTCAGCACTTCCACCTTGCTCCAGCGGGTAGCACCCGACCAACCGTGAGGATGTTTCGGATTGATGGTTCGAGCGGTATAGAGATATCCGTCAGGCTCCTGCGCAGCGCCCACCACATTGAGCACACTGTCGATATAGGCCTTCATCTTCTTGTCGGGATAGGTCTGCAGGATATAGCTGGCTCCCTCGATGGTCTTATAGACATCGGTATCATCAAAAGAGAAGCCCATAAACTTGCTCACGTCCCACTCCTTGGTATCGAGACCAGCATGTCCCGGATGCTGCAAGGTATAGGCAGCCATCTCGAAATTCTTGTAGCGGTGCTCGCTCTCGCACTTGCTGAAAGCTAATGGCACAGTTACCTCTCTGGCAGCCTTCAGACGCGCACCCCAAAAGGTATTCTGAGCGATTTTCACACTGGTAAAAGGTACCTGAGCAAAGGGATAACCATTGTCCAAAACCTTGGTTTTCTGGGATGCAGAAGCCTTAGACTTGGCAGAAGAAGCCTTGACTAAAGCATTCGCAGACTTAGCTGAAGAAGCCGTGGTAGATGCACCAGCAGACTTGGCTGAAGAAGCCGTGGCAGCCATAGCCGAAGCCTGCAAAGCAGCAGGAGCTAACATTGCAGCAGAAAGTAAGACTGCAGAGAAAATTCTTTTTTTCATCATTTTATTAGGTATTTTATAGTTATATTATTGTTGCGACTAATAAATCTATCCATAGTTGTATCAGAGTCCCGATATGGATGCAGAAACCCAAAATGGATTCAAAAACCCAATTATTATATAATACGTTTAACGTAGCATATTTATTTTTTAAAGTGTGAAATCGACAACAAAGTCGTTTCGACTGCAAATATAACAAAAAATTAAAACAAAACAGATAATTATAAGTAAAAAATGAGCATTTATCACGAAAATCACAACAAATACCCACTTTATAAGAATCATTATACCCTATCGGGAGTAGCCTATATTTTTTAAGCTTAGTTTATACCCTATCGGGAGTAGTCTATGTTTTTTAGGCTTGCTTTATACCCTATCGAGATGAAAATAGATATAAAGAAACAGTTTTTTACCACTCTCAGCGATATCAATATCAGTTTTTTTTGCATAAACAAAGAAAGAAAGGTTCAAGAAACTATCCAAGACCCCTTAAAAAAACAAGAACCATTTAAAGAAAATCAAGAACCCTTAAAAAAATTCCCCAAAACCTTTTAATAAAAGATTTCAAGGAACTTTTTTCAAGACACTATTTTGTAACTAATACGATTCTCTTTGTTTTCAGATTACCTTTCTGAACGCCCGATGCTGCAGCCTGATGACCAGACACCGCATTCTCGCAAGCAACTGTCAATTCAACCTTAGACGGCTGAGTTCCTGCTCTTAAAATCACAAGCGCAGAACCCTGATAGAGCGCACGCTCGGCAGTCTTGTTCAACTGCTTCTTGCCTACATGCAACTCATCCGAATAGATATTTCCGTTATCCACCGCCACGATATCCGCATCGCCCTTCACCGAGAAAGCCAACTTGCTGAATGCGTTCTTATCCTTCAGATTCATCACTCTCCTGCCTTTCTTATCTACAGCATACACTCTCACGTGCATCAGATCCTGTCCGTCAGCATGCCAGGTCTCAGCATCAGGCACCATCTTCAGCGCCACTGCCTCGCCCGTAGTCTCTATCTGATGGCGAGCCACAACCTTGCCATTCTTCCGAGCCACAGCCAGCAGAGTACCAGGCGCATAAGCGATGCCGTCCCACTTGATGCGAGCACGCAACTTAGGGGCGTCACTGTTCTTCTTCACACCCAAACTCTTGCCGTTCAGGAATAGCTCCACCTCGTCACCATTGGTATAGGTATAGAGCGAAACCTTCTCGCCTGCCTCCCGGTTCCAGTTCTCAGAAAGTTTGCCAGCCGAAACATTGATGCCGTTCCACTGCACATTGCCTCCAGCCTTCTCGATGATGCCGATATGCACAGTAGGTTCGTCAGAGAACATACTTTTCACGAAATAAGCATCCGGTTTCGGTTGCAGAGACAGGTCGAAAACACCCTGATTCCAGCCCTTAACAGGCCATCCCATACTCTCACCCAGATAGTCGATGGCACCCCAGTAAGCTAACCCGAGCACCTTGTCACGATCCATCTCATAGAAGTTAGGACCCATCGCAGCCGTGCTCGCCTCACTCTGATAGAACGTCTTTTCCGGATAGCGCTTCATGTCGCCAGGGAAGTACATATACCTATAATTATAGGAATTCACCTCGGTAGCCACAGCCAGATCAGCTGGAATAGAATCAGTATCCAGATTGCGATAGCGCGGATGCATGGCCACGGTAGTGAGACGGGTGTCGTCGTAGCGATGTAGCAGTTGCTTCTGCAGTTCATAAGCCGTCACACCCCAGTCGTTGAAAGGCAGATTGGAATACTGCTGCAGTTCATTACCCAAACTCCAGAGCACCACAGACGGATGATTTCTATCTCGCTTCACCCATTCAGGAATATCCTTCTGCCAGAGACTCTCCCAATCTACTCTGCCACCAGCATACTGCGCCAACCACTTATCGTAGAGTTCATCCACCACGAGAATACCCAATCTGTCGCAAAGTCTAAGGAAGTCTTCGCTATAGGGATTATGGGAAGTTCTCACATGATTGAATCCGAACTCTTTCATCATCTTGAGTCGCTTCTCAATGGCACGTGGATAGGCTGCTGCACCTAACGCACCGAGAGTATGATGATTGGCAAAACCCTGCAGGAGCACCTTCTTGCCATTAACGAGCAGACCATGCTGCGGATTCATCTCGATGGTTCTCACGCCAAACGGTTCGCGTATTTGATCGGCCACCATGCCCTCGTTATCGTAAAGCGTAACCTCGGCAGTATATAAATAAGGTGTATCGCACGACCAGAGTTTGGCATTCTCTATCTTGATAGCTGGCAGTTCATACTCTCTGTCGCGCCACTTGGCATTGAAATCCACATCCGTTTTCTGCTGCGCCACCACATGGCCTTCAGCATCCAAGATTCTGACTTCTACAGGAATGAAAGTTCCAGGAGCCTTCACCTTTTTCTGCTGGTTGAAGATGTTAGCACGAATCTTCACTTCCTGATTGTTGACGGTACGGATGAAGAGCGGATGGCGAGGGAAAAATAAATCCTTGTCGGTGACGATAAGGTTGACATCCCGATAAAGACCGGCACCGGTAAACCAGCGGGAGTTGTTCGGATTGCGGGTATCTGCCTTCACAGCAATCTCATTGACTTCGCCAAACTTGAGCAACTTACTCACATCTACATCAAAGCCGAGGTAACCATAGTCAGTACCACCTATTCGCTTACCATTGAGATAAACATCGCCCACGAGCATGATGCCCTGGAAATCGAGGAGAATGCGCTTGCCCTTCCACTCGGCCTTCGGAGTCAGTTCATAGCGATACCAACCGATACCCATTTCCTTAAAGCCACGTGGACTCAAACGGCTGCGAACGTTACTACCTGCATCACTATTATCAGGACGTTCGCTGGCATCAGGAGCTACCCAGTCCTGTCCGATCAGGAAATCGTGAGGCAGGTTGACTACCTCATCATTAGCCAGCAAGTTCTTCAGCATATTCACGTCGGAAACATCCCCACGATGGAACTGCCAACCTCTGTCGAGAGAAATCGTATCTCGGACTGATGCAGAAGCATTACCAGCAGCAGAAAGCAACATCAGTAGGCCAGAATAGAAAAAATATTTTGCTGTCATATATTTCATTCAAAATTATTATTTCAAATATTTAGCCAATGGGCTCTTCATTTTCTTCAATCCTTTCGCCACGCACTTTGCGTTATGACGAGCACCCTTGAGAGAGGTGTGCGTATGATCCTTCTTGTAATATTCTTTCACTTTCTCCTTACCTATCTTATCATAAGAATCGGCAGCGATATTGTGAAGGTCGAGGAAAGGAACTTCGGTCTCTGCCACCACCTCTCTGTACCACTTGCCATAGGTATCGTTGCGGCGCTCCATCTTGCCGTGTGGCCACTCATTGCGAGGAGTCAGGGAAACCAAAATAGGATGAGCACCCTTCTCGTAAACGTCCTGAATGAACTTCTTCAGATACCAGCCGAAAGAATAAACTACCTCAAACTGCTTGCTCTCCTGCATCTGATAGACATTGCAAGTATCCTTGGCACAAGGAATGGAACCGCGCATCTTCTTATCGGTCAAGGAACAGATGTCGTTATGACCGAACTCAATGAGCACGTAGTCGCCCGGCTGCAGACTGTTATATACCTTCTCCCATCTGCCCTCATTGAGGTAGGAACGGCTGCTGCGACCCGCCTTGGCAGCATTCACACAGGTAATCTTCTTAGGATTGAAAATGGTATAAGCCTGAGAGCCCCAGCCCCACATACCATCCTCTTCCTTGTCAGCATTCTTTACGGTACTGTCGCCAGTAAAGAAAACCACCGGCTTGCCCTTCTCTCGCTGAAAATTCTCCACCGGCAGAGCCACATTGATCATCATCGCCTGCAACGGAGCCAGACTCGGGTCCTTACTCTCTGCCAATCCCTCTGCAGCCGAACGGGCATTCATCATTGCTCCGAAACGGGAGGTGTGGATATGGTCCTTGAAGAAGTGATACTTCTCCTTCCAATGACCGTAACTGTCGAGTTTGGCTGCCGAAATCTCATTCAAATCTACAAAAGGAACACCCTCCTGCTCTGCCACCTGCTTCGCCCAGAGACCGAAAGTCTTATTCACGCGCACAATCTTATCATTCTCATCATAGGCATCACGAGGAGTAAGCGACATCAGGATAGGATGAGCACCGAGCGCCTTGCAGTCGTTGATATACTTGCGCATATACTCGCCGTAGGTATAGACGGTCTCCTTCACGCCCGTCTCCTTGATGGTGACATTGAGCGAATCCTTACCGATGCCTGGAATGCTGGCACGCGCACGACCGCTATCGTAAGGACCGTTATCGTTATGACCGATAGAGATGATCACCCAGTCGCCAGCCTTGATACCCTTGCGCACATCTGGCCAGAGACGGTTGTAGAAAGTACGGCTGCTCATGCCTCCGAGCGCCTGATTTTCTACCGTAATCTTATTCTCGTCAAAGAACTCGTGTTCGTAATAGCCCCAGCCCCACTGGCCGTTATTTCCATTGCCCAGGGTGCCATTGCGCATGGTAGAGTTGCCTATCAGGAAGAGTACAGGATTGTTGCCCTTTCTGCTGGTTCCAGGAACAATGCGGGCGGTCATCGCCTTGTTGAGACTGTCAACTGTATTGTCAATCACATGGTTTACATCTTCCATCGGTTTTGCCACCTGGGCAAAAGAAGCAGTTGTTGCCGCCATCAGCGACATTGCAAACAATATTCTTTTCATTAGCTACGTATTTTTATCAAATTATTATCGTTATATTATATACAAGAGAATTCTTCACTTAATCCTTTCTGCATGATCAGGCAGATAATATCCCAGATGAGGAGGTTGATTATATCCCACATTTTGCCAAGCCACACTCAGGCGATAGATGTGATCATGCATGAGCGTAGGAATGCGGTATTCCGTCGGGATATTCGTAGTGAAAATATTCAAATGAGAGGCATCGCTCTCGTCCCAGCAGATCACCTCCTCACGCCAGTCGCCGAGGATATCAGCCTGCAGATTAGGCGTAGCCTTCGTCCAGTTGTTGCTCACAGAATGCCCCATTTCGCTGAGATGTTTTCCGTTGCTCAAAGGCAGCGGTACCGCCTTCTTTCCGTTCCATTTCTGCAGATACGGAGCAAAATGCGGTCTACGACCGTTGGCAAGCAGTTCGTCCTGCAGGTCACCATCCCAGTAGATTCTGAAGTTCATCGCTGGCATTTGGGATGGATCGTCAGCAATCACTTTTCCATGACAATCCCTTACTTCCTTACTGTCCAGGCTCCACATTTCAAAGCCCCGATGCCGCCCGTCAATATCCGCAGCCACACCCCTTCCGGTATCATCTCTATCCAGCGTACGGTAGAGAATCTCGCCAGTACGGGCATCCCTATAATCAGAACCATAAGGCCGCTCTTCGTGTACCATAAAGACTTCCAAACCCGGTCTGTCTGGGTCGAGATCAGAGAGATGGAGCGCATCACCATGACCGAGCCCCGTAGAGTACAACAAACTTCCATCGTGATTGATCGCAGCCGAACCATAAGTAATCTCGTCGCATCCATCACCATCCACATCTCCTACTGCCAGGCTGTGTGCGCCCTGTGCAAAGGCCGTCGCAGAGAGACCATGCGCCTCCTTGATTACCTTGCCTTCGCCATCCATCACCACCCAGTCGTGAGGAGTGAGAGAAGCATGCAACCACTTCGTCGTCAGTTGTTTACCATCGAAATCCACTGCCCAGAGATAAGAACGGGTGTAGTATCCTCGGCACATCACGGCACTCGGCAGATGGGCAGCTCCATCAAGATAAGCCACGCCAGCGAGGTATCTTTCGCCACGGTTGCCATAGTTGTCCTTATCGCCCCAAACAGACGAATAAGCAGGAAAGCCATCAGCCTCAAGTCGTTCACCCTCAGCCACTTGTCTTCCCACACCGAAAGCTCTGTTAGGATTATACCAGATGGTATGCATCGCCTTACCCGTCTCGCCATTGAAGACCGTGAGCAGTTCCGGACCATTCTTGATGCGTCCACGATTATTGCGATAATCAGCCGCATTATCGAGCGAACGAATCTCTGTATCAGTAGCCGATTCGCTAACAAACCTGCCCTGTCCATCGATACTTCCAGCCGAAGTCTTGCAAATCATTTCAGACTTTCCATCGCCATCAAAGTCGAAAACCAAGAACTGGGTATAGTGGGCACCGGCACGGATATTCTTGCCCAGATTGATGCGCCAGAGCTGTGTTCCGTCGAATTTATAACAATCAAGAATCACATCGCCTGTATAGCCATCGTGGGAATTGTCGTGAGAGTTGGAAGGGTCCCATTTCACTATCAATTCATACTCACCGTCACCATCCACGTCGCCCACGCTACAGTCGTTCGGAGTGTAGGTATAGACCCTGCCATCTGGAGCAGTTCCACCCTCAGGACGGTTGATGGGCAGCGACTTATACAGATCAGTCCAAGGCTTCACTGGTTTAGAAACCTCCCGTTGCATCGGGGCATCCATCTTCGGCTCATCCTGATAACTGATCAGGCGATAAGAATGTGCAGGAGAGCCTTTTACATCAGTAAAGTTGGTTGCCCGGATATGATGAGCAATCACTTTTTCATCCCGCTCTATATCAAAACAGACATTCTTGCTATCCATACCGAGGAGTCGCCAACTGAGATAGATTCCCTTTCCGGCAGCCGGCAAAGCCACCAGTCCACGGTCGAGGCGTTCCATCGGGAATTGTGAAGATTTCTGCTCAAATGCATTACTGTTCTGTCCATAAGCGCAATTATTTCCAAATGCGCTGAATACAGAAAGAAGCGAAAGAATATATAATTGTCTTTTTCTCATCAGTAGATTGTCTTTTCAGACATTTATTATAAATTTAGAATTTCTCTGCAAAAGTAAAAAAAATAATGCAATTTTCGCTTTATATTTTGCTTATTTTTCTCTATTTTTTGGCAGCGGCTTTTTTTAAAGGTAAAAAGGTAAAAAAGTAAAAAAGTAAAAAGGGATAATAAAGTGAGAAGTGAGAAATGAGAAATGAGAAGTGAGAAGTGAGAAATGAGAAGTGAGAAATGAGAAATGGAGGAAAGAGATGGAAGGGAAGGAAATTGAAGCAGGAAAAATCTGTGTAAATCTGTGAAATCTGTGGGACATATTCCACTCTCAGGGGGTATCTGCAACGACCGAGCAGGTCGCCTCCGCGTAAATCCGTGAGTAATCGACGTAGCAAGAATGCCTCCAATGCAAAAAACATGAAGAAAAATAAGAGGGCGTGCCATAGACTTATGACACACCCTCGTTTAGATTTCATTAACTATATTATAACCAGCAAACTAAAGTCTTTACTGAAAATTTTTCTTGGATTACTTCAAGGTAACCTTGATAGTTCCCTTAGCAGTACGGACAATGTACAAGCCAGGAGCCAAGCCACGACTCTTCAAGTCGCTCTGCAAGGTAGCCATAGAAGTCTGCAAACTTGTCATGCGGAAGCCGTTGAGCGTATAGACATCTGCCTGGAATGAACCTGCATCGAAATCAATCTCACGGATACCGGTAGCATTGGCTACATAGACAACTCCCTCTGTTAGGAACTTACTGGTATCCCAACCCAAACCATCAGGAAGTGCCTGGAAGTCAAATTTAGGAGTACCGCAGATCGTGCCCGCGCAGTCCAAAACTCTCACATAATCACCCTCTGCAGGAGTCCAACCATTCTCATTGTATGTCACATAGATGGTACCATACAGAAAAGCATTGCGGCCTACCTTCAGATATGCCCAGCCGAGACTCTTGCTGCCTGTATATAGATTGGTAACGAGAGAATCTGCCTTTGCCTTGTTCACATAAATGCTGGAACCATCGTAGGCTACCAGGTCCTTCTGGATATTGATAATGCCCGTATTGCTGGTCTGAGCTGTAGGCAAATTGCTGCCAGGACGCAAGATACCGCCATTCTCGAGAGTAATGCCCAAAGAGCAACCTACACCGCGAAGTTCACCACTGCCCTGTACATAAAGAACAGTAGGGGCAGTCATGGAAGAAGTTGCAGCTGCCTTGTTCAGCTTCACAGCACCATCCACAATCTTCAAAGACTTAGCATTGGCAAGCACATCCTCATTAGAGATAGTCCATATACCCGTACCATTCTTCACCACAAAGCTACCATTGATAGAGCCATTGAAAGTAAAGTCAGTATTATTACCACCAATCGTCAACGTATTGGTACCTGAGCCAAAGTTTCCTCCATTGCTGATATATCCACTACCCTTCAAAGCACCGATGGCAAAACTCTTACCATTTGTACAGAATGCATAATCCTTTGTAAATCGGGAATCTACATTGAGCGTAGCCAATGGAATACCATAAGGATTATTGAAGTCGAACACAGGCTCGTAAGCATTCTTGCTTCCACGCTTTGCATTGATAGTTCCAGCAAACTTGCTCCAGTCGCCCTTGAATTGACAGCGGATCCAGGTGCCGTAGATATCGATGGTTCCCTCACCAGTCAGCTTACCGGTATAGTCGCATCGTCCATCAGGATACCAGGTTCCCGATTTACCCTTAGGAACTTCGATATTCACATTATCGGTGTTGCTGGAATAGATACTATTATTTGCCTGCAGCACCACCTTGCTGCCATTCAGCACAATCGTCTTACCATTGAAATGGGCATCCTGGAAGTCATAGACTGTTCCTGCATTGATATAGAGCTTGTCGAAATCGGCTGCACAGTTGAGCTGCAGTGTACCACTACCCAACTTGTAGAGATCACGGTTGGTTCCCTTATTCATCTTGCTGATACCGCCATTAACAATCAGGTTTGTACCTGTATAAGTCTCTATCTGACCGCCATTCTCGCCCAATACAATAGGATGAGAAGAAGTCATGGAAGCATTTAACCACAACTTACCCAGATTGGACATGGTAATGGTATTGTCGGCTGCACCTAACGAACCATATTCGAGACCATCCTTATTGGCAAGCGTTGCTGGACGGAGATAACCGCCATCAATATAGGTACCGCCCGTATATCGGTTGGTATTCTTGATATTGACTGCACTCTTTCCCTTCAAAGCAACAGAGCCATTGCCCTCGATAGCACCATTACCAGACAAGGTATATACCTTACTGTTATTGTCGAAAACGATGTTGCCAGGAGCGAGGTCCTCATTGATCTTTACATCAGACTTAACGGCAGTATCATCGAAGGTTACGTTGTCACCCGAAACGAATTTCTTATCGGAAGAAGCGAAGTTCTCCGACTCCATCAGGTCCCATATAGAACCGTTGGCACCAGTCCAGACAACAGACTCGCTGTCGCGTGAATTGCTCACCGTAATAGTCAACTTGCCATCAGCATAAGCTAAACTGTATTTCTTTCCCGAGAGGCCTTCAACTGTGACATCAGCCAAGTTGCCGGTCAGTTCGCTCACCTCTGCCAGTGTATAGGTACCAGGCTGAGGAGCCGATGTAAACTCGAATACCGGAGCAGAATACTGAGGACCGTTCTCCCAGTTCTTCTTCTCGATACTCATCTTGGCAGCAACCAGCTTATCTACATTCTCGCCGTTCACATCGAAGACGACGCGGGCACCGAAACCGAGCTTGAGATCGGAAGTAGTCAGCGTACCTATCTGGTCCTTTCCGCCAGGACGGATGACAGAGCCATAGTCAGCCTTGATACCGCCCTTGAAGTTACCGCCGTTGGAATTCAACTCAGCAAAGCGGTTCAGCCATACCGGACTCTTCTCCATCGTTCCGTCAAACTGCAGTGTACCTGCCCATACATCGGTCTTGCCAGTGTAGGTCTGGATTACGTTAGGAAGAACGAGTGTACCGTCGCCCTGCTTCACTAAGCGCATGTTGCCAGAGAAGGCACCACCAGTGAGCGTATGAGTATAGTAGGTATATTTGATTTCAGTATCCTTGACTCTGCACTCGCTCGGAGCCGTACCCTGCACCCATGAAGGGGCATTGTCGGTAAATACAGCAGGAGCAGAACCATCAACCACAGCTACCGTGGCATCGCCAGTGGTAGAAAGCAAGGCGTGCTTGCCGTCCAAAGACTTGGAGATGGTAGAGGAAACCTCTTCACGACCCGTAGTGGTGAGTGGTGGAGGAGCTATCGTGATGCCTTCCAGTTCACCGAGGAAGTAAGATGTGTGAGGAGGCTGGTTGTATCCGCATGGCTGCCATACCATCGCATTGCGGTACTGATGATCGTACCACAGCGAGTAGTTGCGCCAAGGAGTCGGAGTGGTCGTGGTATAGATGCGGATATTGTTGCTACCCGTGCGCTCTATCACTTCCTCACGCCAGTCGCCGAACACATCGCCCTGGAAACAAGGAGTAGCCTTGGTTCCGTTGTTAGAAAAGGCACCCATAAGAGTTTCCAATGTTCCCTTTCCCGGCTTGGTGATCTCGGTATTATTGAAACACTCCTCCTGCAAGTCGCCATCCCAGTAGATACGGAAGTTCATGCTGAGTCCATTCATATTTCTTGTTACATGATCATTGGTAATGGTAGATATCGGCGTATCATGCGCACTGTGACCTACGGCTCCCGGAATATCATTATAGAAATTACCAGCCAGGCAGCGACCATCATCATTGGTATCAGTCTTGCGATAATATATCTTGCTCGTAGTTGCATCACGATAGTTGTTGGATGGATTATCCTCATTACAAGCAAACATCTCCTGACCATGGATATAAGGATTAAAATCACTTACATGCTGAGCATCGCCATGACCGAGACCAGTAGTAGAAAGTCCCTTGCCATTATCGTCGATAACCATAGAACCGAATACGATTTCATCACGTCCGTCCCAATCCACATCGGCTACGATATAGTTGTGATAACCCTGACCATACCAAGGAGAACCCGCCTGGTTGTTGGTCCACTTCCAGCGAACATTCAGGGCATGAGTCTTAGGATCTACATCGTATGCTATAAACTTATGACGGGTATAGATACCACGCGCCAGGAAGATACTTGGATGCTTGCCATCGAGATAAGGAGCACCGAAGAAGAATTTGTTAGAACGGTGGCCGTAGCCATCACCCCAAGCAGCTTTCAAATCTGTCTCGCCTGCTTCCAGACGCTTCAGAGGATAGTCTATGCACTGGTATGGCTTACCAGTAGCACCCTCGCAATAGAACAGGAATTCCTTGCCATAGTGGGTAAACCACTCTACGCTTCCAGCAGCTTTTGGCTCACGATAGTTGGTCCATGATGTGCCGTTCTTTCCGTTAGCACCGATGGTATATGTTGTGCCATCAGCCAGATGTACCTCTGCACCCTCAATGAGTCGCATCACCACCTCAGCCTTGCCATCCATATCCCAGTCGTAGCCTACGATATTCTGCTCATTGTTCTGGAAGTCACCCATGTTAGGGCCACAGTTCACCCACCAGAGAACCGAACCGTCCTGCTTCAAACAAGCCAGCATAGAATACTCCTTGGTCTGCACGCCATCGATGGTTGGTCCGTTCTTTGGATAAAGCTGTTCGCCTTCCTCCTTGTTGTCAAACTTCATGAGAATCTCCAACTCGCCATCGCCATCCACATCGGCGCAGCAGGCATCGTTAGGGATATAAGTTGACTTCAGGGCAGAAGGATACTGGATCTTTACTTCCTTATAATTACTATTGAATACAGTAGCAGCCTTGGAAGCTGCCTGCTCTACCCCATTCACAACCGCCTTTACGGTATAAGTGTTGCTTGATGAGCCAGACTTATCAGTAAAGTTGGAAACATCAAGGGGTTCTGAGTTTACCAAAGTACCATTTCTGTAAAGATTGTACTTTACATCATAGTATTCATCAGCCTGGATACGCCAAGAGCAGTACACACCACCTGTGGTTTGCACTGCAATCAGTCCGCGATCCAACTTATCGGTAAAGCGCTGGGCATTTGCTCCCATACTAACCAATAATGCTAAAGCAGATGTTGCGAGTAGTTTTTTATTCATTATTGTAGGTTTTATTGTTTTTATTCTTGTTTATTGTCGATTCATATCGATTATTGTTGTTTATTCAGGTTTAACTGATTTGTTGGCAAAAGTACACATAATATTTGAGAAAGCATCTTTAAAATATGATATTTAACCTTATTATTTTGAGAAAGGGGAATAAAAAAGGATTTTTAAAGATAAAAAGGTAAAAAAAGAAAGACAAAAAGGGATTTTTAAAGATAAAAAGGTAAAAAGTAAAAAGGTAAAAAAAGAAAGACAGAGAAAGGAAAG
>ERZ1034920.354-NODE-354-length-37487-cov-24.088213_pt1 | contig 37487 bp, 60 predicted proteins | sample MGYA00520688_ERZ1034920 | MGnify/ENA primary metagenome ERZ1034920 (study PRJEB33766, sample SAMN09781785) | gut metagenome | biome: gut microbiome | host: Homo sapiens | place: Madagascar | study: EMG produced TPA metagenomics assembly of the PRJNA485056 data...
ATATTAAATATACTAATACGCCTTTTAAAGATTTAGCAATAAAATATAAATGTCCTGAAAGTTTTATTAATGGTTTAAATATTGGAAAGACTCGAAAAGATAAATCTTTTAATTATCCTATTAGAAAAAGTCAAAAGAAAATAAATGATTCTAATATATTTTTTGATTTAATGAATACTACATTATCTATTCAAGATATCGTTAAGAAATATAGTAGTACAATTTATGTTGTTTATGCCATAAATGAAGGAAAGAGATATTGCCAAGATGATACAAAATATCCGATAAGAGTTAGAGGTTCTAGATTTTCTTCAAAAGTCTTAGAACAAATAAAAATAGATTTAAAAAATAATATTCCTAAAACACAAATTGCTAAAAAGTATAATATTGGAAGAGGAGTATTATATAGAGCAATTAATAATTATATAGGAGGGGTTTAATATTTTTAGAATAATTGATAATAGAGCGACTGGTAAGACCTCTTAGTTAATGCTTATAGCAAAAGAGAAAGGTGCTAATTATGCTTGTTTAAATCCTTACGCAATGAGAGAGAAAGCATCAGCTTATGGACTTACCGGAATTAATTTTATTAGTTTTAGTGATTTATTTACTGGAGAGTATATGGATTAGCCAGTAGTAATTGATGAATTAGAGTTGTTTGTTAAATATTACGCAGATTGTAAATTAATTGGCTATACTTTAACTAAAGGAGATTAAGATATGGCTTTTACATTTAAAACTGTTTTTGCAAAAACTGAGGCAGATTGTTATCTTTATAATAATATAACTGCAATAGAATAGGATGGTTTTGTCGATATTAACCCTCGTCCTAAATATGCAGATGGAACTCCTGCATATACTAAATCTATAAATCACCAATATCGTTCCTATGATTTATCTACTGGAGATTTCCCAATTACTACTTTGCGTCCGATAGCGTGGAAAACTGCGGTTAAAGAAATTCTTTGGATTTATCAAGATGCTAGTAACAGTTTAGATTTACTTCATGATAAATATGGCGTTTATTATTGGGATGAATGGCCTAGTAAAGATATGCCAGGAACTATTGGAGCTCGTTATGGAGAAGTTGTGCGGCGATATAATTTAATGGGCAATTTACTTCAAGATATTAAAAATGATCCTTATGGACGCCGACATATTATGGATCTTTGGCAATATAAAGAGCTACAAGAAACTGATGGGCTTTGCCCCTGTGCTTTTCTTACTGATTGGAATGTACGAGGGAAATATCTTGATATGCTACTTTTCCAGCGTAGTGGAGATATGCTAATGGCTTCTGGGGCAGGTGGAGTCAATGAAGTTCAATACGCAGCTCTTTTAATAATGGTGGCTCGTCATTGTGGATATAAACCTGGTAAATTTACTCATGTTATTGCTAATGAGCAAATTTATGATAGACATTGGGAAGCGGCACATGAACTTCAAAAGCGTTTTAAAGAAGCTAATTCTCAAAAAGACTCTGTCCATTTAATCCTTAATCCAGAAAAAACTAATTTCTATGATTTTACTATTGACGATTTTACAATGGAAAATTATAATCCCATAAAACCACAATTAGATTTGGAGATTGCTATATGATAAACGCAATTGTTTCAGTTGATGAAAATATGGGAATTGGTGCCAATGGAAAACTTTTAGTAAGTTATCCAGAAGATATGAAATTTTTTAAAGATACAACTATTGGACATATTGTTGTTATGGGACGAAAAACTTGGGATTCTTTACCTAAGAAGCCCTTACCGAATAGATTAAATATTATTATTACCTCTCATCCAGAAAAAAGTGATGATATAAATATTAATTTTACAACTATGGAAGACTTTTTAGATAATTTAGAGTATCTTGATGCTGGTGATAAAGAGATTTTTATCATTGGAGGAGCAAGTATTTATAAATAGCTTCTTCCTTATTGTGAAAAAATTTATATGACACTTATTCCAACAGTGTATAAAGAGGCAGATTCTTTTTTCCCACAATTAGATATTTCTAATGAATGGGAAATTATCCAAAAAGATTTTACAGTTCTTGACAAATGTACCTTTTTAACATTAAAAAGACGTTAACTTGAAAAAATAAAAAAATTATGGTATAATTATTATACAAAATAAGAAAGTGAGTAAAAATATAAAAATGAGGATGACTAAGAAGCAGGAATTCATTAATTTTGTTAATTCTTTGATGGAGAAGTGCCCAGATACGGAAATGAATGAAGACGCAGCTCTTTATTGGGAAGGTTTTTGCGCGGCTAAGGATGTTGTTGATAAGCCTTTGCTAAGTGACAATGGAAAGATTATTTTGAAATTCCTTCAAGATAATCGTGATACTAAGACTTGGACAAGTAAAGCTTTGGGCGAGGGAATCGGTATTACATCTCGTTCTGTTTCAGGCTCTATGCGAAAGCTTGTTGATGCGGGTTTTGTTGAAAAGTGTGGGGCTGACCCTATTGCTTACGTAATTACAGATAAAGGTATTAATTTTAATTTAGAAACAATTTAAAGGAGAAAATAAGATATTATGTAGAAGATGGTAAATAAAATTGAACTTTTTGGAAGAATTTATGAACACGATTTAAAGAAGGCTGTTACGGGTCCAAATTCTAAGAATCCAGGTACTGAGTACATTACAGGTACTGTTAGTATTGCTACTGATGATGATTGCCTGAATATTGTACCTGTTCATTATACTTTTGTAACAGCTGCTACAAAGAATGGCAAGCCTAACGCGACCTTTGCTACGCTATCTAATATTATTGATGGTGTTTATGGCACTGTAATGAAGGCTAGCAAGGATGATGCGACTTTCGCACGTGTTGATACTCAGATTGGTTTGAACGAATTTTATACCGATCGTTCTGGAGAAACAACTTTAGTAAGTGTTAAGAGAGCTGAAGGTGGTTTCATTCATATTCAGGGAAAGAATGAGGAACCTCCTAAGATTGTTAATAAATTCACCTGTGATATACTAATTACTAACGTTCGTCATATTGATGCCGATGAAGAAAAGGGACTTCCTGAAAAGGCAATCGTTAAGGGAGCAATTTTTAATGATTATAACAAAACTTTAATGCCTGTTGAGTTCACAGCTGCTGATTCTGGTGCCATTAATTATTTTGAAGGACTTGAAGCTACTGGAAAGAATCCTATTTTCACTCAAGTTCGAGGAAAAATTATTAATGAGACTATCGTTCGCACTATCACTGAAGAAAGTGCCTTTGGTGAAGCTTCTGTCCGTGAAATCAAGAGCAATCGTAGAGATTGGGTGCTAACTGGTGCCAAGCCTGAACCTTACGATTTTGATACAGAAGGAACTCTTACCACAGAAGAAGTTAATGAAGCTGTTAAAACTCGTGAGATTTATCTCGCAACTCTAAAGAGCCGTAATGATGAATATAAGGCTTCTCGTGCGGCAGCTATTACTTCTAAGCCTGCGGCCAAGACAGCTGCTGTTGCTTCTGGGGATTTTGATTTTTAAAAATGACTGTTAAAGATCTCATTGAATGGCTCAAACAATATCCAGAAGATATGGAAATTGTTGACGATTATGGAATGTTTAATCCTCAAGAATCTTTTAAGGTTCTTGAGGATTGGACTAATGGAGATTCAGCTAATTTAAATAATAAAATTTTATACAATGTTTTAAAGATAAATTAATAAGGAGAAAAGATTTATATGGCATTTGATTTATTGAATATTTAGCCTCATAAAGTTAGTAGAGATCTTAGTGGTTATATTACTTTTATCTATGGAGCTTATAAAACTGGAAAAACTACTCTTGCCACACAAATGGATGGTGCGCTTCTGTTAGCTTTTGAATAGGGATATAACGCACTACCAAATGTGCGTCCACAGCCTATTACTTCATGGGGAGAAATGCGTCAAGTCTATCGTGAGTTGAAGAAGTCTGAAGTTAAAGCTTTTTACAAAGCAGTTGTAGTTGATACTGTTGATGTAGCTGCTGATATGTGTAAGAAGTATATTTGCCAACAGAATAGCATTGAAGAACTTGGTGATCTTGGTTATGGTAAAGGCTGGACTAAATTCAAAGATGAATTTAATGAAATTTTCAGAGGATTAACCCAACTTGGATACGCTGTTTTCTTTATCGGTCATGATAAGGAAGCTAAAGACAATAATGGTAATATTACTAATATTCGTCCCGCTCTTTCTAATTCTACTAGAGAAGTTATTGCTGGTATGGCTGATATTTATGGCTATGCTAAACAGAATGGCAGTGAAAATTCAATCCTTGTTCTTAGAGATAAAACTGGTTTTATTGAATGCGGCTGTCGTTTTAAGTATATTCCAGATGAGATCCCTATGAACTATAAATCTTTAACTGAGGCTATTTTTGGAGCCATTGATAAAGAAGCTGCTGAAACAGGTAATCAATTCGTAACTAATGAAAGAATGGAAGTTGTTGAAGCAAAATCTTATGACTTTGATGTACTTACTACCGAGTTCCAGGATTTGGTTGGTAAAATTATGGCGAAGAACCAATCTAATGCTCCTAAAATTAGTGCTGTAGTTAATAAGTACCTTGGCAAGGGAAAGAAAGTTTCTGATGCTACTCCTGAGCAGGCAGAATTTATTTACCTTATTAACACCGAACTTAAAGAAGACCTCTTAGATAAGTAAATATCGGCCCCAAGATGAAGAAGTCTTGGGGCTTGATTTTTATTAAATTTTATGGTACAATATATAAAAGAATACACTTAAGAAAGGAGCTTAATGTGGCACATTATGTAACTTGTCCAATATGTAATAAAAAATTTGATCGAGACAAAGTCGAATGCGTAAAAGAAGGTCGAAGATATTTACATGTTGAATGTGCTCAGACTACAGAAGAACGATTAAGTAAAGAAGAAAAAAATAAGCTTGCCCTTAATCAATATATTATGTAGCTTTTTGGCACAGAATACGTTAATCCAAAAATTCAGGCACAAATTAAAGATTATGTTACTAATAAAGGATTTACTTATAATGGTATTTTAATGTCTCTTAAATATTTTTATGAAATAAAGCATGGAGATATTGAAAAAGCTCATGGGCGAATATCTATTGTTGAATATATTTATCAAGATGCTAAGAACTATTATTATGATATTTGGCAAGCCCAATAGGTAAATAAAGGAAAGCAAATAGATTTATATATTCCCGCAAATAATGTAAAAGAAATAACAATTAAAGCTCCTGTAAAAAAGCCTTTTTTAAAAAGAATTTTTTCTTTTTTAGATGAAGAAAAGGAGGACAGTTAATGCCTTCAAAATATAATGACCCAGCAGCTGTTGTCTAGGTAATTGGATGTGTTTATAATGATCCTTCAATACTTGACATTGAAGATAAATACACAATTACAGAAGATGACTTTCAAGATAAGTTTCACCAAATAGTTTTTGGTTCTATATTTAAATTACATGAACTAGGCGCACAGGAAATTACTTTAAAAAATATTAGTGATTTTTTAGCAGATAGGCCAAAAAGTGAAGCAATATATAAACAGAATAAAGGAGATGAGTGGTTAGCTAAAGTTTCTAAAAACGCAGCTCCACTTACCTTTGATTATTATTATGGACGTTTAAAGAAGTTCTCATTATTACGAGCATATGATAATTTTGGTGTAGATGTTAGTGACGTTTATGATGCTGATAATATTCTTGATATAAAAAAGAAGCAGCTACAAGAAGAATTTCTTGATAATTCTTCTCTTGAAAAAATTGCGGATATGATTGATAGTAAATTAGAGTCTATTCGTATTAAGTACGTTACTGGTGAAAATGGTATCTGCCACCAAGCTGGAGAAGGTATTAAAGAGCTTCTTGAAAGTTTAAAGAAATCTCCTGATGCGGGTGTCCCATTATATGGGCCACTTATTAACACAGTAACACGTGGTGCTCGGCTTGGAAAATTATATTTACGGAGTGCTATGACGGGTGTTGGTAATTTACGGTCAAAATTTGTAAATTCATATTATTAAATTTTTATAATCATTAGAAAGGAGGCTATTTTATGAGCCAAGCTAATGATTATAAAACTAAATACGAAATAGCTAAAAAAATGTATCTCGAAGAAGGAAAAAGTTTAACTCAAATAGGGAATGAACTTCATATGAGCAGAGGTGCATTAAGTAATAACTTTAAAAAAGATGGAATAGTTATTATTAATAAATAGAATATAACTAAATTTAATGAGAATTTCTTTGATAGAATTGATTCAGAAGAAAAAGCTTATTGGTTAGGATTTCTCTATGCTGATGGAGCAATTTCTAGCACCAATAACACAATCGAATTAAGTCTTCAATCAAGTGATATTCATCATTTAAAAAAATTCCGAGACAGTCTAGGATTTGATAAAGATAAGCATATCTTTCAAGATGATATAAGATGTAGAATTATATTTTAGAATAAGCATCTTAAACAAGCTTTGATTGACCTTGGATGTACTTCAAGAAAATCACTTACTTTAACCTTTCCTTCAAACGAACAAGTTTCTGATAAATATCTTTTTGATTTTGTTAGAGGATATATTGATGGAGATGGGAGTATAATGATTGGAAAGGATCATCTTGGAATCTATAATAAACCAAGAATTTCTATTCTTGGAACAGAAGAGTTTTTAACAACTTTAATCGAAAAAACAGGCTGGAAAAGAACTAAAATTAGACATCCGTCTGGGGCTTATGAAGTTGAGTGGAGCGGATATTATGTAATGGAGTATTGGGATTAGTTATATTCAAAAGCTAGTATATATTTAGATAGAAAATATGAAAAATATTTAACCTTAAAAAATTGCCGTCTTTAAAAGAAATTTTAAAGATTATTACAGAGGAAAAAATCTGGAAACCTAAGTCTTTATAGATAAGGTAATCAGAGGTGAAGGCTATGCTAAGTATAGCCAGCCGCAACGCATAGAGAGTGAAAAGATATAATCTCTCCACGAGGCCTCTGCTCTTAACACGTAATGGTGAAGATGAAAAGTTATGCTGAGCTTATAGAAAACTATAAGAACTATTGGATAAAAAACCAATAGGGTAACAAAACTGAAAACTCGCTCTATGGTTGCCGATTTTTGTTTTATAGGAACCGATTGGATATATGATGAGACTTTTGGATGGATAAGAACAACTTTAGCCCAACCTTGTTTATTTATTGCTACAGAACAAAATTTGGGTGAAGTTCAAACTATGATGTTGGCTTTTCTCTCTAATGTAAATGAAGAGCATATTAGAAGTGGACTCTATGTAGATGATGAATGGGAAAGAGTGACAAAGGCTGCTGAAATTATTGAGCAGAGTCCTCTTTATATCGAAGAGATTCCCGATTTCTCCCTACAAGACATTGAAAATATCATAAAGAAAAACATTCGAGAAAAAGATATATCTTATGTGTTCTATGATTACATTTTTACAAGTATGAAGATATTGGAAGAGATCACGCGAAGATCTGGTGGAGTAAAATTAAGAGAAGATAATGCTCTTTTCATGCTATCAAATAAATTAAAAGATATTTGTAATAAATACGGAGTTTTTATTATGACTGCTACATAGCTTAATGGAGATGCAAAAGAGGCTAAAATTCCCGATCAGAACGTTCTTAGAGGAGCAAAAAGTATAGCAGATAAAATCGACTATGGCTCAATCTTAATGAATGTTACTGACGAAGATTTAGTTTCTTTAAATGAAATTTTAGCAACAGGAGCATTTGCTACTCCTAATGTAAAATTATCAATTTATAAAAATCGTGGCGGACGTTATAAAGGCTTATATCTCTGGTGTTCAGCAGATCTTGGTACATGTCGTATAAAACCTATGTTTGCCACAGCTTATAATTATGAGTTAATTCCAATGGATGATATAAAAATTAATGTGGAAGAACCACCTTCCGCTTTTTAAATAAAAGGAGATAAATAAAATGGCAAGAGTAAAAGATTTCGGAAGTAAGAAAGATACACAGATTAAGGCTCCCGATGTAAATGCGGGCCTTGTAGAATACAAAATGCCCAGACTGATGGCTGAAGAAATTATTAAAACCGCAAAAGGTAATAAAAGTGACCCGCAAGTAGTTCTTTGTAATTATGTAAATACGTTTCTTGGTTTAAAGGGTTATTGTGTAAAGGTACTTGTTGATTTATAAATAAAATAAAGGAGAATATTTATGCTTAGTTATGATAAAGATTATGTTAAAGAACAACTAACTATTGAAGATGTTTTTTAGCTTCTTGAAGAATTTGGAGCCGAGCCTGAATATTCTCCTTTTGGTATTTTAAGCTCAACAATCTGTCATAATCCTGTCGGATAGGGATCACGAAAATTATATTATTATTCTAATAGTCAGCTATTTCAATGCTATTCAAATTGTCAAAGTATTGACATATTTCAATTAGTGATTAATGTAGCAGAAATTCAATGGGATAAAAATTATGATTTAAATGATGCTATTAGATGGGTGGCGAATCACTTTGGAATTTCAGGTGCGGTTATTGAAGAAGATGAATTAAAAACTCTCGATGACTGGAAAATTTTAGAAGAATATGAAAGAGTTGAAGAAGTACGACCATCGTCTAAAGAGATTATTTTACAAGAGTATGATTCAAACATTTTAAATAATTTTGATTATACTGTAAAAATAACTCCTTGGCTCAATGAGGGAATAAATGTAGAAAGTCTTCAAAAAGCTCAAATTGGATATTATCCAGGCGGAGACCAAATAACGATTCCGCATTTTGACATTAACGGACGACTTATTGGATTACGTGGGCGCTCTCTTTGTAAAGAAGAATGTGAACTTTATGGCAAATATAGACCTCTTAAAGTAAATCAAATTCTTTATAATCACCCTCTTGGAATGAATCTGTATGGGTTAAATTGGAATAAAGAAGCTATTGCCGCACTTAAAAAAGCTATTATATTTGAATCAGAGAAGTCAACCCTCATGTTAGGTTCTGCTCTAGGATGGGATAATAATTGCTCAGTCGCATGCTGTGGTAGTAATATTTCTCTTTATCAAATAGAACAATTACTTAAATTAAATGTAGAAGAAATAATAATAGCTTTTGACAGACAATTTCAAGTTATTGGCGATGATGAATTTCAAAAGCTAAAAACTAATTTATTAAAATTAAAAAAGCGATATAAAAATGATGTGAATATTTCTTTTATCTTTGATAAGAATATGATTACTACTTATAAGGCTAGCCCAATAGATGAAGGAATAGATAAGTTTATGAAATTATTTAAAGAAAGGATAATAGTATGACCGGAATAATTTGGGGAAGAACATAGGAAAGAGCCAATGAAGAGCTTGAAAGAGTTAGAGATTAGTATTTGGCTTATGGAAAGGTTCTTTCCTATATTAGAAAGGATGGCTTTGGAACTTAGGATGGAGACTGTTGGAAAGCAGTAAAAGCGAATGATTCTGCACGAGGATATCTTTGTAATATTTCTTATATTGATAAAATAATCCCAGAAGACATCATAAAAACAAAAATCATTCCTACTACAAGAAGTTATCCTTATCAAGGTTTTAAGTATTTTGATATATAATATATGGAATATAAATTAATAGAAAATAATATAAAAAGTTCTGGGGTTTTACTTTAGATACTTTTTAACAGAGGGTTTAAAAATGCGGCTGACATAAATCATTACTTAAATACGACTAATAATGACATTTTAGACCCCTTGCTTTTAGATAATATGCGTGAAGGCGCTTAGATGTTAATGCGACACGTATCAAACAACGATAAAACACTATTATGGTTTGATGTAGATTTAGACGGCTATTCAAGTGGAGCCGCATTTCTTAATTATTTTCATTATTTATTCCCAACTTTTATTGAGAATAGCGTTAGTTATTAGACTAATGAGGGTAAAAAGCATGGATTAATTCTAAATAATGTTCCAGAGGGTATTAAATTTATTATAATGCCAGATGCTGGATCAAATAATATTGAAGAATGCCAAGTTTTAAAAGAACAAGGTATTGATATTCTTATACTCGATCATCACGAGTGTGACAATTAGAATCCCTACGCATGCGTGATAAATAATCAAATGTGTGATTATCCAAATAAAACGCTTTCAGGTGTTGGTATCGTTTATAAATTTTGTTAGTATTTTGATAACTTATTAGAAACTGATTATGTTAATAATATTATTGATTTAGTAGCTTTGGGGATGATTGCGGATGTCATGGATTTACGTGATTTTGAGACTAAAAGAATTATAGATATGGGGTTAGCGCACATAACTAATCCATTTTTTCAAACGATGGTATTAAAGCAAGAATACTCTTTAAAAGGAGAAGTGACTCCAATTGGAATTGCTTTTTATGTAGTACCTTTTATAAATGCTGTTGCTAGAATAGGAAAACCACAAGAAAAACTTTTAATTTTTGAATCTCTTTTGGATTATAAAGGCAATGAAATGATTCCTTCTACCAAAAGAGGATGTAAAGGACAAGAAGAGACTCGTGCGGAATAGGCTTGCCGCACAGCCGCAAATATAAAATCTCACTAGCAAAAAGAGCGAGATAAAGCTGTTGAGATTATTGAATAGATTATTGAAGAGCAAGATTTGTTAAAAAATAAAATTCTTGCGGTAAGATTAGATAAAGAGCATTCCATTAATCGAGCACTTACTGGATTATGCGCAAATATCCTTATGGGTAAATATAAACGTCCAGTTCTGCTTTTAAGCCAAACAGAAGACGGAAATGGCCATATCTGTTGGGAAGGCTCCGGTAGAAATATTGGGAATTCTAAATTTGATAACTTTAGAGAGTTCTTGCGAGAGAGCGGATATATGATATATGTTGAAGGCCATAATAATGCTTTCGGAACAGGCATTCGTGATAATCTTTTTAATACCTTTATTGAGTATTCCAATGAAGCTCTTAAAGATTATGATTTTTCTGCTTGTTACCAAGTTGATTTTATTTTTAATCAAGAGACTCTTACTGGAATAGATATTCTTGATATTGCTAGATTAAATCATTTGTGGGGTACAGGCATTGAAGAACCCTATATCGCAATTGAGAATATTAAAATTACTGATAATATAATTCTTATGTCACCAGATAAAAATCCTACAATGAAAATAAATCTTCCTAGAGGAATTACAGCCATTAAATTTAAATCTTTGCCAGAAGAAGTAGATAACTTAAAAGGCGTGAATGGCTTAACTACTTATATTAATATTGTTGGACGTGCTGCGGCAAATACTTGGAATGGAAATACAACTCCACAAATATTAATAGAAGATTATGAAATTTGTAAAAAAGCATATGATTTTTAATGGAGAAAATGGCTGCTCGGGGCGAACTGGGCAGCTTTATTCGCTTTCAGAAATTAAAAATGCTTTTAGAAATTTTCAAGCAAAAGCTAGAAATTACAAGAAAATTATGGTATAATATAATAAAAGAGAAAGGAGAAAATAGAGTTAAATGGAACTTACTGAGAAACAGAAGCAAGGCTTAAAAATTGCTATATCTAGGTATAAAGCACATGAGTCTTATACTATCATATCAGGTTATGCGGGCAGTGGTAAAAGTACTTTAGTACGATTTATTATATCAGCTCTTGGCTTAACAGATCAGCAAGTAGCATATATTGCTTTTACAGGAAAAGCTTCACAAGTACTAGTATAGAAAGGATGCCCTAATGCTACCACAGCACATAAATTACTTTATTATTCTCATAGAAATAAAGATGGAACATTTACTTTTCATCCAAGGAAAACATTAGAGAATCCTTTTTTAAAATTAATAGTAGTAGATGAAGTTTCCATGCTTCCATTATCTCTTTGGAATGCTCTCTTATCTCATCATATCTATGTTATAGCTTTAGGGGATCCTTTTCAAATTCCTGTAATAAATCCAAATGAAGATAATCATGTTTTAGATAAGCCGCATATTTTTCTTGATGAAATTATGCGGCAAGCACTTGATAGTGAAATTATTAGATTTTCAATGTGGATTAGAAATGGCGGAAAAGTAAGAGATTATCAAGGAGAGAATAAAGAAGTAAAAATATTGAGTTCAGAGGAATTAAATACTGGAGTTTTAGCTTGGGCCGATTAGATTTTATGTGCTACGAATGCTACTCGGAATCAAATGAACATGGAAGCTCGAAAAATTAAAGGATTTCCTGATACCCCGCAAATTGGAGATAAAATTATCGGTTTGACTAATCATTGGGATTTCTCTGATCCTCCACTTACTAATGGGTCTATTGGGACAATTATTGATGCTCAAACTGAATTTATTAGATTTCCTAGATATATTAGTCAAGAACCTATTAAAATATTAAGAACAACTATGACTGACGAAATAGGAAATACTTTTTATGATATTCCTATTGATTATAACTGTTTAATGACTGGACAAAAAACTTTAAGTGTAAAGCAAGAAATACAAATTAAAAATAACAAGATGTTAAAAGAGCAAGGTATTGATGCTCCATTTGATTTTGCATATGGATATGCTATTACTTGTCATAAATTCCAAGGCAGCTCTGCTCCAAAAATTTTAGCATTTGAAGAGCGATTTCCATTTGATCCCATTGAACATGCTAGATGGGTATATACTGCGGCCACAAGAAGCGAAAATCGTCTTGTATTTATAAAGAAGTGAAGGAGGAACGAATTAAAGATGCAATCTTATTTTAATGGGCATACTCATACTATGTATTCTAATATTCGTTTACTCGACTGCATTAATAAACCAAAAGATGTAATTGATATGGCAATTAAATTAGGATTAAGTGGAATAGCAATCACTGACCATGAATGTCTATCTGCTCATATGGAAATTAATCAATATGCAAAAGAAATAAAAGAAAAATATCCTGATTTTAAAATTGCTTTAGGCGATGAAATCTATTTAGTTGATTACAGAGATAGCCGAATCAAGTATTATCATTTTATTCTAATTGCTAAAGATGCTATTGGGCATAAAGCTTTGCGAGAAATTAGTTCTATAGCTTGGTATAATCTTTATACTGATAGAGGCATGGAACGTGTCCCAATTACTAAACATGAATTATCTTCTATAGTAAATAAATATAAAGGGCATCTTATCGCAACAACAGCTTGCGCAGGTGGCGAGTTATCTACTTTAGCATTAGGATTAGTAAATGCTAGAAATAATTTTGAAGATACTAATGTTTTTAAAGAGAAAATAAATACTTTTATTAATTATTGTTTAGAGCTATTTGGGGAAGACCTTTATATCGAATGCGCTCCTTCAACTTATCAAGATCAATGTAAGATTAATAAGGAATTATATCAAATTAGTCAGTATTATGGTATAAAAATGACAACTGCCACAGATGCTCATTACCTTACTAAGAAAGATAGATTCGTTCACAAAGCTTATCTGAATTCTAAAGGTGGAGAAAGAGAAGTCGATAGTTTTTATGAATTTACTTACCTCATGGATATTGAAGAGTGTAAAAATCTTCTCCTAAAGTCTTTGCCTGAGGAAGCAATTGAACAAATTCTTTGTAATACAAGAGAAATTCAAAGTAAGATTCAAGATTATAGTCTTGAGCGCAAACAAATAATTCCAAAAGTAAAAGTAATGTCTTATCCATTTATTGAGAATTGTTTAACTCAATACCCAATATTAAGTTCTCTTTTTATTAGTCAAAATGAACAAGAACGTTATTGGGTTAATGAATGTATTAATGCCGCTAAAGAAAAAAATGTATTTAATGAAACATACTTATCTCGTCTTGAAATTGAAGCTGATGTCATCAAAACTATCGGTGATAAATTAGACGATTGTCTTTTTGCTTATTTTAATACATTTAAACATTATATTGATTTGTTCTGGGAATGCGGTTCTATTCTTGGACCTGGACGAGGTTCCTCAACAGGTTTTCTTTCTAATTATCTCCTTGGGATAACTCAGCTTGATCCTATTCGTTGGAATATCAAATATTGGAGATTTCTTAATAAAGAGAGAGTCGAACTACCTAGTCTTATATTGATGTTGGGTAGTTGTAAAAAAAGAACACTAACTGCTGCTTGGCAGGTGTCTATAATTTAAATTTATAGGCTAACGGTATCAGTGAAATAAGTTTTAAAAATTTTTTTTAAAAACGAATCAACTGACTAAGAGAGTCTATGCCCTGAAAATATGGGTAGATTGATAATACCGTGCTAAAAATCTTGGACAAAGTCAAGTCAATGTCCAATTCTAAAAGTTAGATATTTTAAAAGGAGTTGTTTTTTAAATGAAACAACATTATATCTATCTAACTACAAATAATATTAATGGTATGAAATATATCGGCAAACATTACGGAGAATTGGACGATCCATATTTAGGAAGTGGAAAAATTTTAAAACGAGCAATTACTAAATATGGTAAAGAAAACTTTACTAAGTCTATTTTATCTATTTCCATTAATGACGAAGAAAATTCTGAAAAAGAAAAATACTATATTGCTTTGTACAATGCCACAACAAATCCTTTATTTTATAATATTCATGAAGGAGGTAGCGGAGGAAATACCACTGCCGGGTACTCCAAAGAAGAGAAAGAGTCTTTGAAAAAGAAACTTAGTGAATTAAATCAAGGGATAAATAATGGAATGTATGGCAAACATCATAATAAACAAACAAAAGCTTTTTTATCCTATTGGGCAGAATTTGAAAGAGATAATTCTGTGTATCAAACTCCAGAATTTAAACAAAAAATGAGTGAATTAACTTCTGGTGAAAAAAATGGAATGTATGGGAAGCACCATACGACTGAATCTAAATTGAAAATGTCTATTAATAGTTTGGGAAAAAATCTCGGAGAAAAAAATGGAATGTATGGTAAAAAAGGAAACCAGGCTATTAATGGTAAGAAAATTGCTATGTATGATAAAAGCCATAGCTTAATACAGGTATTTAATGCAAAAACTGCTGTATTAAATTTTCTTGGAATAAAAGGACATACTCAATTAGATAAGGCAATAAAAGAGCATTCCTTATATAAAGGATATTATTGGAAATAGATAGAAAAAGATTAAATGTGTAGAGACTATTATGTAAGATGGAGATAAGCACCATCTGAAAGGTGTTCTAACAATAACTGAATTAAAATACTCTCAGTAAGTTATTGTGAAAAATATAGTCCAATAATAAAAAAGGATATTGATATAGATTTAGCTCCATCTAAACGTATGGCTATCTTCGAAGCTATACGTAAAGAACGTGGAGAATTAGGTCTTGTCCAAGTAGCTACTTTTGGTACAGAAGGAACAAAGAGTAGTATTCTTACGGCATGTAGAGGTTATAGGACTGAAGAATATCCAGAAGGCATTGACGTTGATGAAGCTCAATATATGAGTTCATTGATTCCCCAAGAGAGAGGCTTCTTATGGGATATTAATGATGTTGTATATGGTAATGAAGAAAAGGATAGAAAGCCAGTTACAGATTTTATCCGAGAAGTTAATAAATATCCTGGATTATTGGACATAATTAAATCTATTGCTGGTCTTGTTAATAAAAGGTCTTCCCATGCGTCTGGTGTTATTCTGTATGATGAAGATCCCTATGTCACTGCAGCTTTTATGCGCACGCCTCGTGGAGATTTAATAACAGCATATGATCTTCATATGGCAGAATCTGCGGGGGATACTAAATATGACTTTTTATTAACAGAAATGTGTGATAAAATCATACAATGTTTTAAACTTTTAGTTGAAGATAAAGTCATTCCTAATCTCGAATTGAGAGAGTTATATAATAAATACCTTCATCCAGAAGTAATAGATACAAATAATCCTGAGCTTTGGAAGCACTTGGCCGCAGGAGATATTATGGATGTTTTCCAATTTAGTACAGATGTTGGTCTGGCTATTGCGAAAAAACTTAAACCAAAAAATCCTAAAGAAATGACTGCGGCAAATGCTATGATGCGTCTAATGAGCGAAAAAGGCAAAGAATCTCAACAAGAGCGATATGTTAGAATACAAAAGTATGGCCTTGGAGTATTTGAGAGAGAAATGCAACAAGCCCAAATGGATGATGAAATGAGAAAAAAAATGCATCAATATTGTGATGAATATTGGGGTTGTTGTGCTATTCAAGAGCAAATGATGGAACTCCTTATGGATGTTGCTGGTTTTACTCTCAAAGAAAGTAATTCTGCTAGAAAAATTGTAGCAAAAAAACAGATGTCAAAAATCCCTGAATTAAAGGAAAAAGTATATTCTTGTTTTAATAATGTAAATGCGGCAAATTATTTTTGGGAAAATGCAATAGCACCACAGTTAGGATATGCATTCTCATACAATCATTCACTTCCTTATTCTTTTGTAGGTCTTCAATCAATTCTTTTAGCGACACAATTTAATCCTATTTACTGGGATACTGCTTGTATAATTGTAAATAGTGGCTCGCTTGAAGATAATAGCGAAGAAGAAATTGTTGATATTTATGAACCAGAAGCTCAAGACTTAAGTGAGGGTGTTACTTTTCAAGACTTACCAGATAAAAGTTGTAAAATTAGAAAAACAAATAGCACTGATTACTCTAAAGTAGCTAAGGCTATTGGAGATGCAAGAAGCCAAGGTATTAAAGTTAGCCTTGCCAATATTAATAAGTCATCTTTTGGATTTAAACCAGATGTAGAAAATAATCAAATTCTTTATGGTTTAAAAGGCATGCTTAATATTGGTGATGAATTAATCCAAACTATTATCGCTAATCGTCCTTATGAATCTCCTAAAGATTTTGTAAATAAAGTTTCACCAAAAAAGCAATCTATGATTTCTCTTATTAAAGGTGGAGCTTTTGATGAAATGGCTGACCGCAAATTTGTCATGGCTTGGTACTTGTGGTCTGTTTGCGATAAAAAAAGTCGTTTAACTCTTCAAAATATGCCAGGATTAATTAAATATAATCTTCTTCCTATTGAAACGCCTGAACAAAAAATGGCAAAGAGGGTTTATGAATTTAATCGTTATCTTAAAGCTATTAATAAAGGTAATAAAACAGATTTCTTTAAATTAGATAATCGAGCTACTAATTTCTTAATTGAAATTGGTAAAGAAAATTTGATTTATAATCAGGAGTTTTTGGAACAAAAAACTTGGGATAAACAAGTTTATCAAAAATATATGGATATTTTTCGGTCTTGGATTAGTGAGCATAAAGATGAAGCTCTCCAAAAAATGAATGATTTAATCTTTATGGAAGATTGGAAAAAATATGCGGGCAATGGCAATATCTCTGCTTGGGAAATGGAAGTTCTTTGTTTCTATTATCATGACCATGAACTAAAAGATATTAATAAAACAAAGTATGGCTTTACCAACTTCTTTAACTTACCAGAAGATCCAGTAGTAGAAAAAAGCTGGAAAAAGGGAGATAAAGAGATTAAAATCTTTAAACTTTCAAGATTATGTGGTACTTGTATTGCTAAGAATAAGACAAAAAGTATTGTTACTATTCTTACTACTGATGGAGTAGTTAATGTTAAATTCCGTAAAGAAGTATTTGCTCTTTTTGATAAACAGATATCTCAAAAAAATCCAGATGGAACAAAAACTATTATTGAAAAATCTTGGTTCAATCGTGGAAACATGATTGCGGTTACTGGTATGCGGTCAGGGGACAATTTTATTATAAAAAAATATGCGGCGACCCCTGGGGCATCTCTTTATAAGATTAAAGAAATCTGCTCAAATGGGGAATTAATCTTAACAGATCAACGTGCGCAAGGAGAACTTGAAGAGGAGGAAGAAGGGACCATTTAAGGCTCCCTTATAAAATATGATGAAAAAAGAAATTATTGGGGCTTATTATTATATAACAAAATGCGGAAATTGTGAAAAAGATTTGCCAAATTTTGGTTATACATTTGAGCATGTTGTTTATTGCCCGAAATGCCATTTTCCTAATACAGTATTAAAAGATATTGAATATACTTTTAAAGAAGAAGAAGAATCTATACTTCCATCTAAGTCTAATATTATTGCTTTAATTGGTAAAAGTGGTAGTGGTAAAAGCACTATTTTAAAAGAATTTACTCAACATTATTTTCCCGGAATTTTTCCAATTATACAAGCGACAACTCGTCCTAGACGTTTTCCTTCTGAATCCGGATATCTTTTTTATAATAATGAAGAATGGGATAGACTTGAAAAGCAAGAAGCTTTCATTGAAACAACAGTTTTTAATAATTGGCATTATGGAACACTAATTTCTTCATTGGCTCTTGGTTCTGATATTTGGAATATTGGTATTTTTTCTCCTACAGCAATTACACAATTGCTTATTGATTCAAAAGTAGATAAATTAAAAGTTTTTGAAGTTTGCGCAGATGCTAAAATTCGAATGGAAAGAAATTTAAATAGAGAAGATACTCCTAATGTTTCAGAAATTTGTCGTAGAATGCTTGCCGATGAAGAAGATTTTAAAACCTTACCATCTCCTTTAGATATTAGACTTTTAGAAAATAATAAACCAGAAGATGTCCAAAATTGCGTTAATGCTATATTAAAATATACTACAGGGCAAGAAAGAGAATGATTATTATATAAAATCCCATATTAATTATGGGATTTTATTTCCCTACTCAAAATTAATTTATATATATGAGGAGGATTTTAACTTTGGTAAATGTTAAAATTTAGAAACGTGATGGCCGAATTATGCCATTTGATTAGAGTAAAATAATTGATGCAGTATTGGCAGCTTTTAAGGAAGTAGATGGAGAAATTACTGAATACGCTGAAATTAAAGCTGGTAATATTTCTGATTATGTTTATGATTATTGCGAAAATCTTCCAGATGGAAAAGTATTAAATATTGAAGAAATTCAAGATTTAGTAGAGCGTGGACTAATGTCTACAAAGAGAAAGGATGTAGCCAAAGCTTATATCCTTTATAGAGATAAACGCAATGCAGCCAGAGGCAATTTAACAGATAAAACTTTTTTAGAATTTTTAGCCGGATAGAATGATTATTGGAATAATGAAAACTCTAATAAAGATGCTAAAATTGTAACTACCTAGAGAGATTATATTGCGGGTATCGCTAGTACGGATATAGCAAGACGTTTTTTATTACCAAAAGAAGTTTGTGAAGCACATGATTTAGGAATTATTCATGAACATGACGTTGACTATATGGCTTAGAAAGCTCTTACTAATTGCTGCTTAATTAATTTACATGATATGCTTACCAATGGAACAGTTATTAGTGGAGTAAAAATTGATCCTTAGCAAAGAATTACTACTGCCTCTACAGTTGCTACACAAATTATTACAGCAGTTGCTAGTAGTTAGTATGGAGGAACAACTATTACCCTTACACATCTGGCGCCTTTCGTTCGTATGAGTTATAATGAAAATTATCAAAAAGGACTCCATTATTTTAATAATGATATTCAAAAGGCTATTGAATATGCTAAAATAGAAACAGCTACTAATGTAAAAGATGCTGTCCAAACTTTTAATTATCAAATTAATAGTATGAGTACTACTAATGGACAAGCCCCATTCCTTTCTGTCTGTATGTATATTAGTGAAGATCCAGAATACGAGAAAGAAACTGCTATGCTAATTGAAGAATTTCTTCATCAAAGAATTAAAGGAATGAAAAATAATAAAGGCGTTTATATCACTGTGGCTTTCCCAAAATTGCTTTATGTTCTTGATGAAAATAACATTCGTTCAGATAGAGAATATTGGTATTTAACTAAACTTGCAGCTGAGTGTACTACAAAAAGAATGGTTCCTGATTATATTTCAGCTAAGAAAATGCGTGAATATAAAGTATCACCTGTGAATCAAACTCATGACGTATATGGCTGTATGGGTAAGTGTAATACTATAGCTCATATAAAATTTTTTGAACTTTTCCAAAAGGTGTTTTATAATTATTATAAAGCTAACGGTTAGGTCTAATTTATATTAGATGAGACCGTGTAAAAATTATTTTGGAACTTTCGTGACAAAAGTGCTTAATCTGTTTCTTCCAAAATTTATTATAATTAGATAAATAAGAGAGGAAGAATTTAAATGTATATATATAAAATAACTAATGATATAAATGATAAAATCTATATTGGACAAACAGTTCGTCCGATTGAGGAACGTTTTCATAGGCACGTTCAAGAAGCTCTTTCAAATAAACTAGATACTCATTTTGCAAGAGCCATTAGAGAATATGGCCCAGAACATTTTTTTGTTACTTGTATTGACACTGCTTCTTCTAAAGAAGAATTAAATCAAAAAGAAGTCTATTGGATAAAATATTACAATAGTTTTGAAGAAGGATATAATTCTACTCTTGGGGGAGAGGGAGGAAATACTTATTGTAAAAAATCTCAAGAAGAAATGAATAGCATAAAAGAAAAAATTAGAGAAACTAAAATGGGCGGGAAAAACCCAAATGCAAGAAAAATAAAATGTAAAAATGTTAAAACTAGGGAAGAATTACTTTTTGACAGTACCGCAGATGTTCAACGTTATTTCAATCATGGAAATCATAATTTTGTAACTCGCAGATGTAATCATACTGTAAGATGTCTTTGGCAAGGAGAATGGTCAATAGCCTATGCTGAAGATGAATATGATGAAAAAGTTACTAAAGAAAAAAATAACAGAAAAAGTACTCATATTAAATTAATAGACCTTCAAACTAATGAAGAATATGAATTCCCAAGTTATGCTTCTGCTGAAAGATTTTTTAATTTACCTAAAAAATCTATTAGTAGTAAAGCTTATCTCAAAGGAAAAGAGTTTATTCATTTAAATCGCTATAAAATAACAGTTCTAAATTAATTTTATGTATCGACTATTCCTGATGAATGTAAGGAAGTAAGACAAGGATTGGATCTTGTTTGAAGCGAAAAACAACTCTACAAATTGTAGAATGAAGATATAGTCAGTACCATTAGTGATAATGGAGTAATATGTGTAGAAGTTTTTTAACCCCCGATCGATGCATAGAAAATTATGCAAAAGCTTTAGATTATATTCCAGGAGTATCAAAATATTATGGAAGATTCAACATGGGAGTAACAACTATAAATCTTCCCGATGCTGCTTTCTCAAGTGGAGGAGATATTGAAAAGTTTTGGCAAATAATGGAAGAAAGAACAGAATTATGTCATAAAGGGCTTTTAGTTAGAATTAAAAGACTTGAATCAGTAACTTCTGATGTAGCACCTATCCTTTGGCAAGATGGAGCTTTTGCACGACTTGATAAAGGAGAAAAACTCAATGATCTAATTCATCATGGATATTCAACTGCTTCTCTCGGCTATGCTGGTCTTTATGAATGTGTAAAATATATGACTAATGAATCTTTAAGCCAAAAAAATGGTAAGGAATTTGGCTTAAAAGTTATGCAATTTTTAAATGACAAATGTGCTCAATGGAAAAATGCTGAAGATATAGATTATTCTGTTTATGGCTCTCCTATTGAAAGTACTACTTATAAATTTGCTAAATGTTTAAAGAAACGTTTTGGCAATGATATCTTTATTAAGCTCGATGGGCATGATAGAAATTACATAACTAATAGTTATCATCTGCCAGTATTTGAGAAAATTGATATTTTTTCAAAACTAAAAATAGAAAGTGAATTTCAAAAACTTTCTCCAGGAGGAGCAATTAGTTACGGAGAGACAGCTAATTTACAAAACAATATAGATGCTGTTTTAACTGTTATCCAATTCATTTATGATAATATTATGTATGCTGAATTAAATACTAAGTCAGATTATTGTCAAGATTGTGGATATACTGGGGAAATTCTCATTGATGATAATATGAATTGGTATTGTCCTAATTGCGGTAATAGAGATCAAAAGACCATGAATGTTGCTAGACGTACTTGTGGTTATATTGGAAGCCATTTTTGGAATTATGGACGTACTCAAGAAATAAAAGAAAGATATGTCCATCTTGGTGGAGATGAAACTTAATGAGATATGCAGATATAAAGAAGAATGACATAGCTAATGGTCAAGACGTGTGCGTATCATTTTGGTGTCAAGGATGTCCTATAAAATGTCCAGGATGTCATAATGAATCAATATGGGATTTTAATGGGGGTAATGAATTTACCCCCGCAACCATGTCAGAAATTATACAAGCAATTTCCGCAAATGGTATTGAACGCAACTTTAGCATCTTAGGTGGAGAACCTTTATGTGATGAAAATATTTTTCTAACGCATTTGATAATCCAAGAAGTGCGTAAACATTATCCAAATATTAAAATTTTTTTATGGACTGGATATTATTATAAGGATTTAAAAAAGAAGAATGATTCACATCTTGATTATATCCTTAATAATATTAATTATCTTATTGATGGTCCTTACATCCAAGAGCAAAGAGATATTACTCTTAGATTAAGAGGCTCCCGCAATTAGCATATTATTAAAATGCCGAAGGGCGTTATTGATATTGAATAAAATTTTTGGTATAATTTAAAAAAATAAAAGGAGAATCTTAATGGATTTATATTCTCTAAATAAACAATTAGTAATTTAGCTCCCTGACATAAAAAATTTTGAAGATAGCATTTCTTTATTCAATGAATTTTCAAGAACAAAAAGTAATAAATACTATATGCTCTTAAATAAAGAAATCTCTTATTATACTGTCTTTGAGCGTTCTCTTGGCTTAATAGAGCCTATTGGAGAAGCAGCTATTGATTGTTTAAAAAACATTGGATCTTCTATTAAGTCTATCCAAAAGAGTGAGGATGAAAGTTCTATTGAATGTTGGGTAATTCCGAATGATTCTTCTGAACCAATAGTTCTTTATTTTTTCCCGTATGACTATGGAATGTGTCCAGTAGGAGTGTAATAATGGAAACGATTATTTGTAATTTAAATTTATTTGATATGAATTAGCATATTTACAAGCATAGCGATAACTCTAAAGATTTTATCTCTTTAGTTGATACACCAATAGAAGGTCTTGCTGAAAATATTGCTTTTTAGTGTAATGCTTTAAATATTAAAAATGTACATCTTTATGGTGATGAACTTTATTTAGGGCCAATAGCAGATGATATAAAAGCTTTTGGAAAATTTAATTATTCTTGTAATGATATTAATGTGGAGGTAAACTAATAATGACTAGAATGTTAAAAGTTGTAGAAACTTATAGAGCTGATTCTGAAGATGAAGTTAATGATTTAATTGAAGGAGCAAAAGCAGATTCTTCTTTTGATCTTGCTAAATATAGTAGTGAATATAAAGAGAAGAAAGCTAAAGGAGACGTAGTAGACTCAGGTTTTTGTGTTACTTTAACTAAAGTTTATTCTCAGATGTGGGAGGAATAACTCTTGAAAAATTGTCAATTTGAATTTATTGAAGGATACAAAGACAAAGGGTTGACTCTTCCCCAACGTAAAACCACTAAAGCAGCTGGATATGATTTTATGTGTGCTGAAGATACTGTAATTCCTTCTTTAGCTAATATGACCAAAGACGTTCTTGATAATATCAATGTTAATATTCAAAGTGATGAATATATTAATATTGCTACGATGGAAGAATTAACTAAGCAATCTGGATTTCGTCCCACCTTAGTGCCTACTGGTGTAAAATGTAAAATTCCTGATGGATATTATTTACAATTAAGTGTCCGCAGCTCTACTCCCTTGAAAACTTGGCTTGTTCTTGCTAATTCAATAGGTAACATTGATGCTGATTATTATAATAATGTGTCAAATGAAGGACATATTTATTTTCAAGTCATGAATCTTTCTCCTTTTAATATTCAAGTAAAAAAAGGAGATATTATTGGGCAAGGTATTATTCTGCCTTATGAAGTTACAGAAGATGATAATCCAGGAGAAGAGCGAACTGGCGGGTTTGGTTCTACTTCTAAGTGATAATTTTAGCATTTGATTAGGCAACAAGGTGCAGTGGGTATAGTGTTTTTGAAGATTAGAAATTAATTGCTTAGGGAACGTTTACATTCACTTAGAGCAATGTAGGCGTGCGGCTAACCCATATACGCGACAAAGTTAATTCATTAATTGAACAATATCATCCAGATTTAATTGCTTTTGAAGATATACAAATGTAGCAAAATGTAGAAACATTTAAAGCTTTAGCTCATGTTTTTGGAATTATTTGGGAACTTGCTGAAGAACTCCATATTAAAAATGAATCTATATTAGCTGGCACTTGGCGCAAGGGGCTTGGCATAGTAGGTCGTACAAGACCTGAACAAAAGAAAAATGCTCAAAAATGGGTTATTGATAATTTTAATTTAAGCGTTTCTGAAGATGCTGCCGATGCAATTTGTATTGGAGCCTATGCTTCTGGTATTAGGTGTCAAAAACAAAAAATAGAGGCTCAAAAAGAGCCTTATGACTGGTCATAATTTATTAAATAGTTTCCCAATTTTTATATAATCCTTTGGAAGGTTTTATAAGAAAGGGGAAGTTTACTGATGGAGTTTCTTTCTGAATGGGGCTCTCAAATTATTCTTTCCTTGGTTATTGCTATTTTAACTTATATTCTTAACAAGAATATGAAAGCAAAAGATGAATCCATGAAACAATATCAGGAACTTCTTGCGAAAGAGGCAGATAATAAAACCAAGAAAGAAATAGATGTCCAGTTAGAGCCTATCTATAAAGAATTAGAAGATATTAGAAAACGCATTTTATCTTTGCAAGATAAGGAAAACCAAGATCTTACAGATATTAAAGAAAATTTTAATTTAATAATAGCTTCATACAAATATAGATTAGTATAGTTATGTAAAGAGTTCTTAAATCAAGGATTTATGTATCAGTACTAGTATGAACAATTAAATGAATTTTATAATTTATATCATAGTCTGGGTGGTAATGGTTAGGCGCAAAGATATTATGAAAAAGTATGTAATGAACTGGATATAAAACCAAATCAATAAAAAAATAGGGGAGATTAAATATCTCCCCTATTTTTTATTTCTCTATAAGCCTTATTTGTTAGTCTATTTATTTTTCTTCCATATTTTGTGATAACTTCAACAACAGCTTCCTCTTCTCTTGACGTTAAAAGAATATCATTACTATAAATTACTGCGTGAGTAATTTCATGGCATATAACTTCTTTAATCTTTCTTCTTGGTAGCTCTTTATTTATATAAATGGTATGAGAAAAATTATCGCAACATCCAAAAGCCTACTTGTTATTTGGCGTCAAAAGCATGGAGCTAGATGGAGGTACTAAAACTACATTCCACCTAGCTCCATTTATAATAATCATTTCATTGAGCCAATCTTAGTTGCGAGAGCAGAAATTTTCTTTTCAAGATACTGTTTTTCTTCTGGAGAAGAGTCCTAAATCATATCCACAATATCAGCAGTTAATTCTTGCATATATCTTTCTAGTTCTTTTAGCTAAGTGGCTTTATCTTTATGCATTTCTTTTGCTTCCATATACATACGACGATTTTTATGACTATGTCCTTCATATTCATCAGCATCATCATCTTCATAAATATATTCTTTATGGTTGCTATTTTTTTCGTTCATAGCTTCTGTAATGGTTGCATAATAAATAGCTTCTTCTAAGTCTTTAATCATATCAATTGCTTCGCCTAGTTCATGAGTATCTGCATTAGCAATATCACAAAGTTCACATTCTACAGCACAAGCAATCTAACGCTTCATTTCTTGTAATCTATGCAACATACTAAAAACCTCCTTAAGCAGTCCTAATGGCTGTTAAATTAGCATTTTGAACATTAACGGCAATTGTAGAAGTATTTTCAACGCTAACAGATACGCAACATCCACGAGGGACTTCAATAAAAGTATCCGCATGAACATTAAAATAATTCTCAACTGCGGCAGGAGTTACTATCATAGTTGTTGCTGGAATTGTTTCTCCATTTAAAGCAATTGCTAATTGGATAGGGCCAACAGTCCCGCCAGTAGGAATAGCAATATTACCAGTAAAGGTAATACGATATCTGGCTCTACACTGATCGGTTAAACCACGGAGGGTGACTAAGCCGCTACCTGCTCTATGGATAATATTACAATTACCATAAATTACAGTATTGGTAAAATAAACATTCTGATTAGCATTTACAGTTTGTACAGCATCAGCAATAATTTCCATAATCATATCCTCCTTTTAATCAGAAATTCCCACAATTAGAATTGCAACCACAGCCGTAAGAAGCATTATAATAATATGGAGCACTTACGGGATAGGAAGGAATTGGGCTTGGACGCAAAACATTGACAAGATAACTATTTTGAGCCTACTGAGAAGCGGCAAACTTTAAAGTCTAATTCTCACTCTGTAAAGTGGAAATCTTATCTTGAGTTAAGAAATCAAGTATAGAACGGATACCAGCGTTATTATTATCAATAATATCACGAGTGCTATCACAAATAGCTCTACGAGTATCGCAAGATTGAGTGGCTAAATTATAATTAATATCAGCAAAGCCTCTTTCAATTGCTCTGCCAGTTTCACAGCAGCAGCTTGAAAGCTAATTCGCAATACTATTAAAACCAGCCTGAGTTTGATATCCTAAATTACAAATAGCAGTATCAACACCATGGAAACCATTAGTAATATCATTATTTAACTCATAGGTAGAATCTGCTAACCCATAAGTCTGCTGATCTAATTTAGAAATTAAAGTCTGCTGATCAACAGCTGCTCTCACATCTGCCTAAGTGGCACAAGGTAATCCATTATCATTGCCATTCCATCCATTACGGCCCCAGATGAACAAGAATAGAAGTATAATCCCAATTTGTTATCTTATAGGCTTTTTATCCTATAATTCTAATACTTACTATTTGTATTAGTCCAGCATATCTTTTCAACTATTTTTCCAACTTTTATACTATTGAATTGCTCTTATATTTGATTCAGAAACTTCATACATTTCAGCTAATTGCTGTATTGTTTTTATTCCTTCTAAAGAACGAATTTCTTCTACATCTTTCTAGCTGAGTTTCGTCCAAGGGCATTTTTCTCCTGAAAAGTGTAATCCATTTTTTATAGCATGATTTCGATTTTCTTGATTTGTAACCCACTCTAAATTATCTACATTATTATTTAATTTATTGCCATCTTTATGATTTACTTGTTCTTTTTCTTCTGGATTAGGAATATATTTTTCAGCCACAAGACGATGGATAAACATTAATTTTCCTCCAATACTAACTCTAAGATAACCTTTTCCATTTGGCTATCCAATAAGTGCGTGGCCAGAATGTTTATTAATTACTTTTCCATCTCTTGTTATTTCATAATCTTCAATAGTTAGGGTTCTTGACATAATATAAAATCTCCTTTTATCTTTGATATATATTATGAATTTTTATTATCCCCCATTTAAAAATTTTGTCCAAATAGTTGTTGCGGCCTCGTGGGGAGATTATATCTTTTCACTCCCTATGCGTTGCCCCTGACTTATCTTAGATAAGCCTTCGGTTCTGATTCCCATTTCAGGGTTCCAGCTTAATTCCGCAATTTTTCAATATAAGTCACCTTATAAAGTGGCAGATTAATTCTACCATCCATTTTCTCCGCCAAACATTCCATCGCCATAGCCATTTCCACGAGTAGCCGCAGCGACGTCAGCTAAAGTATAACCATTACCATTAAACATAACATTTTCCTCCTTAAAGTCCTAAATTTTTTCGGAAATTGTTGAACTCTTGGTCAAAATCTACGCCTTTTTCTTTACAAATATTTCTTGCTATTTTCTCAATTTCGGCAGTCTGACCTTGTTGAGCCAACTGTAGGAGATTTGCTCCTAATGGAGTATTCGCTTGTTGTTGTAACATCATCATAACAAGCTATTGAGGGTTTTGTCCTTGCTTAATTAATTGAATGATTTGTATAGGATTCATAAAGTTACCTCCTTAAAAATTCAATAATCCAGAAGAAGCCTACTAAGTTTCAGATGTTTTTGGCTATTCTTTTTGTGACTCAAATGAAGTCTTTAATTGTTCTAAGGCCTATTGGAACTCTTCTCTCGTCACAAAATTTGCGGCCATACCCTGCTAGATGTCCTACTATATTTGAATAGGTCGTAGTTCATACATATTTAAAGTAGCCGTTCCATCAATATTAATCTGTTTTGTATAAATGCGCTTATTGGCTAAATCTGGGAAATAAAAAATTGAGCCATCAAAATCAATTGGGGAAGCTTTTGCTTCTTCGATTGAAGAAACCATGCGCCCTTTTAGCATAGCTGCCTATTGAGGCATTTGCGGCTGCCGCACATACTGATTAATTGGCTATTGTGGATAATAATTATAGTTCTAATTTGGATACATATGAGAATATCTCCTTTCTATCTCAAAAAATTTTTTTATCCTTTCCCCTCATTATTATGTAAATTTTGTGACAGATATCTTACACGTTTCTGACCTAAAAATGACAAAAAAAATTTTCCCCGGCAAGTTTAATTAACTCGCCGGGGATTTTTATTATTTCTTAGGACTTTTTTGAAAGCTTAACTTGAGCTTCAATCATATTTTCTAAGAATTTATCTAAATCACCATAGATATTTGTTAAATATTCTTTAGCTTCATTACTTAAAATATTTAAAACTGCATCTTTTGTTTTATTAAAAGCTTCTTTTTGCGCAGCTTCATCAAACGAACCGGCTTTTTTCAAAGCTTCTACATAAGTCTAATTTGTTGCTTCAACGCAAGTACAAATTGTTTCAGTCAACATTTTAATATATTTACTAGCTAAAGCATTATCTGTATTTTCAGCAATCTGATTACCTTTTGCTTTTAAGTATTGGACAAGATAAGTTGTCAATACTCCAAACAAAGGAATAATACAAACATAAAAAATTTCTTGTAAAATTTTAACCCAATCCATAAAAATTCTCCTTTATATTATAGAACTTCCCAATAGAGATCAAAGCCATGTTCAAGGATAGAAAGTCTTTCATAAATCTCTTCGACAGTAGATACATCATATTGATAATTTTCATTATTTGGTCCAAAGATATCCATACCATGAAGAACTTTACTTTTTACAGGCTAAGTATTTAAACTAAATAAATATTTAATTGCTCCTGTATCAGCATCTTTAACAGTCTTATAAAATTTAACAGAAAAAGTAACATCTCCCGCAAATGCGGTTGCGGGGCCTTCAATTACCCAAGGAAAAGCAATCTTTTCTTCTTTACTAAAAGTTATTAAATCTTTATAAGTTGGAACGTAAACATACCCATTCTTTTTTTCTTCTGGATCTGCATTTTTGTACTAAATTAAAACTGTTATATCATCGGCACCCAAATCATTCATATCAAAGTATCTATCACAAATGAAATAAATAGTTTCAGATTTATGGTCATATTGAACGCTTAAAAAAGAGGGAGCCTTAATAGTTCTGGTATTTAAGTCAATCTCATATAGAGGTTCATCCTCTGGCTGAGGTATTGGGATTTGATTCTATTTATTATTGCTATTTATTTGATATAATAATTCATTATAATTGGTAGGAGAAGTAATCATATTTACTCACCTTCCTTACCTATTAGAAGAGTGTGATAGTTAATTTTCTATCAGTATTAAATGTAGCTTTATCTCCATTATATTCAGTAGTAACTTCAACAAGATAAATTCCATTATGAAGAGGAATGAATTCTCTATCAGTTGCACCTTCTATTGGAGTATAAGCTATCTTATTTGGATTAGAATTATCAGCTTCATACCATTGATATGTTATCTTATCTTGTCTAGTAGGTATAACATAAGATATACCTAAAGAAGCTCCATTTATAAATTTAGTACTGCCAGAAACAATGTTACCATTATATAAATAATTAATAGATGCGACTGCTTCAGCTGGTTTGGTAACTCTCATTGCTTTTTCATTTTCTGCGATAGCTTCACTATTATTTCTTATATTTTTAACTTTTAAGAAATAATAACCTTCTTCATTAGTTTCATATTCTTCTTTATTATCTTCTTCACTAGAAAGAAGTATCTTCTCTCCTCCAAGAGCAGTTTCAGATTTGTACCAAGAACGAACTAATTTATCTCTATCATCATAACCACTAATTTCAGGTTTTAAAGTAATTGGATTATCATTCCTCAAAATGCCATGAAGATCAGCATCTCTTAGCTTAATCGTAGGAGGTTGTGCAGCCTTAATTTCCCATCTTTCTGACTTAGAACTCTTAAAATTTCCTCGTCCAGCAGTATTAGTAGCTTGAAGATAATAAAATCCCGCTTTAGAAGGAATATAATTAGAACCTTTATGATAAAGAGGTGCATTATCTGCATCTTCAGCTTTTCCATCCTTGATACTGCCAGTATAAATAGTATAATTGTCGCCTTCGCCTTTAAGGTAATAAATTTCATGTTTATAGCGTATTTTCTCTTCAATTGGAGTATAAAAATCTTTTACATTATCGCTAATTAAATTACCAATAGTATTTTCATTGCCATCTTTTGCAGAATACCAAGAATAGCTAATAGTTCCAATTCCATTTTCGTCATCATTCTCTTTAAATAAAGCTCTAGCTTTAAAACCATCGCTAACGTCAATTAAATCCCAAGCCTAAGAGGTTAGAGGACTATAATCTGTAAAAATAGGAGGTAAAGCTTTAAGATCAGCACCAGAAACAAGAGCGCTATCTTTATAAAGACCCTATACGTTTGTACTTAAATCTTCTAATAGAGCATTATAAGTCACATCATCACTTAAGTCGAAATCTAAACCTGGGTTAATTTTTAACGAAGAAGTCAAAGTACTAAAACTATATACCAATTTTTTTGGGCCATCAGGTTTATTACTATCTATAGGCTCTCTATCGAAGAATCTCACTGAAAATTTTAAAATACCAGGTTGCTTTGTAAGACTATCAGCAATTGGCCAACCAAAAACAACCTTACCAGGGATAAGTCTTGCTGTTTTATTAACGCACATAGTTAAGCCAGTATCTTTTTGGCCTAAACCTTGTGCGGGGGCTTCCCATTGGACAAAGACATCTTTATAATATAAATCAGTTGTATCAAAATATCTATCAATAGAAAAATAAATGATTTCAGCTAAATTATCGCCTTGAACAGCAACACCATTTTTAAAAGCAGCAGGTACTTCAATAGCTCTTGTGTTAGCATTTATTTTAAAAGGCTCTTCATCAGCTATTCCAGGTAGTATTAAAAAATAAGGATCAATGTTTTTGGATTTATCAGCAACTAGTTCTTGCATAGTTCCCAAAACAGTAAAATAATCATTAACATCAACCAGATCAGGGGCATCTTGTCCACCGAGAATCTCTGGCTTATGTTCTCTTAAGATTTTAGTTGCAGCCGCACATAACTCGCTATAATTATTACCGTTATCTTTTGTAATCATTTACACCTTTTCTTCCTTTCTTATAGAATAGGGAGTCCTTTTTAGGACTCCCTTCTCTTATTTTATTAAAATATTTTAAGGACTAAGAATTAATCTTGACCATCTATTTCATACCAATTATCTAAATCTCGCTCTGGAATGATAATTGTTGATACTTTCTTAGAGCCATTTGTTAAAAGTTTCTTTTTATCAGCAATCAATTGGTATTTCTTTATACAAGGAGTCCCTGGTAAGTAAACGCCAGTAGTAATAGTACCATTATCACCTAAATAAACAAAAAGTTCAGTTTTTATCATTTATTTGTTCCTCCTTTGTAAAATGTCCAGTTAATCTAATCAGTAGTCCAACCATCCTAAACATTTCCTCTTATAAAATATTGGAATAACTAATAATTTCCTACAGTATTATCAATTGAGGTATATTTGTTACTGTAAATGATAACATTTTTATATCCTTGATCAATCATTCCGCCTTTATTCTGGCCAAATGGTGGGTTCAATATACTACTGTGGCTATCATTATACCATTCATAAGAAAGCATAGATGGTTTTTCTGAGGTCCCGAGTTGCAATGTCCATCCCTATTTAATATATTGATTAGCAAAACTTCCAGTATCAGAATATCTTACTTCTCCTGGAATATATAAAGTTACATTTGAATCAGTTAGAGAAGAAAAAGCTTTGTTAAAAGCATCAATACCAACGTAAAACATTCTTGAACTAAGTCCATATTTTGGATCAGAATAAATTTTAGCATCTAATTCACAATTAGCAAAAGCCCTTGTATTAACAAACCTAACAGTATTAGGTGTAAAATCAAAATATTTAAAATAAGATACCCAATCACCGAAGCTATTAGTATGGGTCTAGCATCCAGAAAAAGCATTAGCTCCAATTTCTAAAATATTACTGTTCTCCTTTTCGCAAAATAAATGAGTAATTTTTTGATTGTCTCCAAATTGACTTGATATAGCTATAACTGAGCTAGTTACTTTTTCACCATTTCTATCAATATAAGTACCAGTTGCTGGTAATGTAACTTTTCCTTGTAAGACTAAACCTGGTTTAATAGAGATTGAACAACCTTTTTTTCCATTCACATAAGAAGGGGAAGGTAGTCTATCATTTTCATTTGGAAAATATTTTATGCCAGAACTAAAATATTCATTATCTTTAGTATATGTCTCTTCGGCAAAAATAAACCATTCAGGATGCGTTATTGTCCGAATATCATTTAATTTTCGATATCTAGCATAAAATGTCATATCACTCGTAGAAATCATGTCTTCAATTCCATCGAGTTTATCTCCGCCATTGGTTAAACTATATCCCACAAAGTCCCAAGATTCATAAAGCCCCATATCATTTTCTTCTTGACGATAAGGAATTGTACTAGGAGTTATTAAGGTCTTGCCATAATCAATAGCAAAGCTTTCAATCACACTGTCATCATAATTTCGATAAACAATATTAAAAGCATGAATTTTAAATATAGCATAATAAGTATAATCAAATTGATTTTCTAAAATAACTTCTTCCCACTTAGTTCCTTCTGTATATTTAGGAGTTTTTGTGTTTTTATCAGTATCCCAACCTAAAAAATCATAATAATCTTTTTCAGGTTTATATAGTACCCAAGGGCTTTCAAAAGCAGTAGCCCCAGATTGGTAATCTTCTATAGAAATTTTTTGAACTGAAGGCTAAGTTATATTAATATCTTTAAATTTAACGTATTGCTCACTATTTGTTTCCGCATCCCAAATAACAAATTTAGCACTATATCCTTTGGTAACTTTATTAGCAAAAATAGTCAATTCTTGATATTTCTACTATAACTTATAAATTTCTCCTTCATCAATAGCAATATCGTTATCTATATAAATAATTCCACTAATAATAGGCTTTGTTGAAGAAGATTCTCCCTAAAAATGCGAATTTTCTTCTTGTAAAGCTGCAAGCATATTAAAGCTGTCATCATTTATTATAGAAGAATCTTCAAAATATTCTTCATTATAATAATACATTTGACCACTTAAAACTTTACCATTGAAATCTTCTTCTGTAGAATAACTATAAGAATTAAAGCCATAATGTCCATTATCATAATAATATTTAGTGCCATTATTAGCATCATAAATAGCTCCCTCAGTTAACTATTCATATGGACTCCAATTAATATCTTTCATAACAATTGTTGGAGATTCTTCAGTATCTTTATATGCTAGATATAATCTTTTCAATAGTTTGTAACTACCATAGTGTAAAGAATCTTCACTAATTCTCAAAGAAGTAATTGAAGAATTCATAGCTCCTGAATAGATGTCTTCACTGCCTTCATTAAAATATCCTTCAAGATACAATCCTTGAGGAGGTATTGGACGACCATCTTCTGAAATATTATTATAATTAATCTATTTATCTTTATCTGTAATTAAAATGGTTAAAGCATAAGGATTAACAAGATTTAACCCTGTTACAGAAGCAGGTAAATATAGAGTATTTAAAGCTGGAGATTCTGCGAATTTAATGCTTACTAAATTACTTGCTCCAATAGCACGGAAATTCTCAAGCTTCTAAGAAGCAGTTAAATCAACAACTTGATTATTCTTGAATCCTAAATTACTAAGATTCATTTCCTTAAGTAAAGGCATTGTTGCTAAAGAAGTTTTACCAACATTATGATTATACCAAGTCTTTTTAATAGTCTAAACGCTATCTGTGAAGTCTGTACTACTAGGAGCATCATGACCAAGTTCAAATCGAATCATTTTATCAAATGAGCCATTCATCTCAATTTCTGCCCAATATAAATTATATAAATTACTAATTTCGGACATTAAATTCATACCATAAATATAACATAACTATTCATGATAATTGGCTTTAGTGGCAAGACCTAATCTTAATCCACTCATTTCATATTGAACAGTATTTACGCCATCATATTTTTGAGAAGGATAATTTGTATCTTGATCTTCACCAGCAATAACATAACTACTACGAATAGGACGCATATTTATCCAATATTCACCATCAAAATCATGCTTTTTAGTACCGTATTCAATATCATTTTGCCAATAATTGGTAATCTTTCCATTAGTATATTCACCAATCCAGTTATCAGAAATATTTGGACTAGAAGACATATCATTTGCGGAAATACGACCAACAATACTATTAGTACCACCACGAGCATAATTACCTTGTCCAAGCCAAGAATCAATATAATCCATACGATTAGATAAGAACTATTTTCTTGATTGCTATCTGTCTCCTTGAAGAGCATAAAAATAGGTACCATTATCAGTTTTGTGGTACTAGTTATTTCCTATATACCAACCAACTCCTAAACTATTAGCCTTATCATTAGTAATAGTAATATATTTAAAATACATATCTAAATTAGTAGCAATTAAAGGTCTAATACCTCGACAAGCGATATTATCAGAAATCTCTGGATCAAAATTATACCATTTTTCAATATTTTCTACAGAAGTTAAAGGGGCTTTATTAGTATTGATTTTATCAAAGACATTCTAATCAGTTCCTTTTAAATTCTTATAAGCGGCGAGGATATAAGAATCTTTAAAACAACTATAAAAATTATTCCATAAAATACTATCAGAAGTTGAGAAATTGTTTCTTTCAGTAGCATCAACATTAAATTCAAAAGAAGGAATACCAGAATTATTAATGCCTAATTGAGTATCAATATCATAAAAGATAGGATACCAAATATATTCTCCACCCTCTTCTTGCGGGCCCCAAGAAGCCATCATACAGTTCTTGCCACGAGAATCATAACATTCAAAGAATTCAGTCATAATAAAATAAACTGATAAATATTCCATATCGAAATGTTTATTTACTTCATTCTTAAATTTAGCAATACGATATTCTTTTGTTTCATGAGTATAAGAAATACCATAATAAGTAACAGTAGTAGATTCATAATATAATCCCTAATTAAAACTTTCTTCAGTAGGGACTTCAACTTTTGTGTAAGCTTCAGATTTAATAGGATTACCACTTGTATCATATTTATGAGTTTTATTTATAAAAGTATAATACTCTTTAGAACTATCAAAAGCTCCACTCGCAGGAATCATTATCCTATCACAGATATTATCCAATTCTTCAAAACTTAAAGACTTCAATTCATAATAATCAGAAATCTAATTATCAAAAGAATCAGCATCAATTAACTGATAAAGATTATTAACTTTCTTGTAATAGGTATTTTTCTTATAAAGGTATTTTTCTTCACAAATATAAGCGTTCCTATATACGTCTTCTTTTTCATCAAATTCATAATATGTTTTTAAAGGATTATAAGCTGTAGCTTTACTATAACTTCCATCATCATTTTGTTCATAAAATTTATCTGAAACAAATACCTATTTACCAACAGGAACTTTTGAGTAACTACCCTAAGAGGGAACGGAAGAAGTATCAGTGCTCCAAACCCACTAACAAACTTTTTCCCAATTTCGGTATAAATAAAGTAAATATTTACCAGCTTTAAGAGCTTCTTCTGGATTTTCAGAATTAATAATACCAGGAACTAGATAACCGTTTTCCTCAGATAAACCAAAATCTTTCTACATCTAAGTAATTGTACTAGCAAGATTTTCTGGTTTCGCTGATGCGGGATTCATTAAAATGTCTAAATAATCTTCATTAGCATTATAGCGATATTCAAAATTATCGACAATATTTAATCCCATATTAGCATTAAAACGACCATCTTTAGCTCCTTCTTCCTTATCTCGTAAAAAAGAAAGTTTTACTCTATTCTAAGGGTCTTTAAAAGAACAATACTATCTATTGTTAGCAGAAAATTCCCAACATTCAGCTATATCTTTTACTTTGGCATCTTCGTTTTTAATAGTTTTTACATACTTAGTAGTAACACCTTTATTGGGGCTAAAGCCTAAAACATCATCGCTGCCTTTATCTAAAAGCATCCGATAATAGCCAATAAATAAATAACTACCATCAACTCTTTTTTGGAACATCATAATTGGGAAACCTTCCATTGAAGTTCTATAATCATCCCAAATTATTCTATTATTTTTATTAGAAACAGAACTCTTTAAATTGTCAGTCCCATCAAATACTCCTTTATCAATATAATCTTTTAAAGGATGCTTTGTATAAGCATTACCAACCATATTAGCAAAACCAGCATTATAAGAACCAGAAGACTCCATATAATCAACTTTAAGCGTCCATCTATCTGTAGCATTAGTATAATTATTAAGATACCATCCGTCATTTAAACGACATTCTTCATGTCCATAATATTTAGAGTCTTTTTCTACTTTTGAAGATTCTTCTGCGTAAATATTGGCGTAAGGGCCTCTATTCATATATATACTTAGAAGATCCGTTTGTTTAAAGGCACCGCCCTCTGGCTTAGAAGCATCTTCTTCCCAGACATCTACTTTTTTACATTTAGTTTTTCCTTTAAAGTTCTTTCTAGGATAAAACTAAGAAGAAGTTCCTTGCAAAGTTAAAGATATTCTTTCTTTTTCAGGAATGATTTCGTCAATTAAATCTTCAGAAATAGTTGTTGTAAAAGAAGGGCAATGATGTTTATAATAAGTCTTAACAGCTTCTTCTATTTTGTCTCTATTAGTTTCACTTTTTGAAATTAAGCCATCATCTTTACATAAATCCTCAAGTTCACCATTTCTATAGGCTAACTCCAAGGGAATATTAACAAATTCTGCTTTAACATAAATAGGATTACTCGCTTTACTATAAGGTAAATCATCTGTTTTATTTACGGAAGTATCTAAAATCATATAAGGCATTAAATAAGTATTACTTAAATGAGTCTCATTATAAGTATTTACTTTATTAAAGTCTAATTGGTATTCACCTAATATATCATTACTGATAGCTAAAGCAGTCGTCTAATCATAAATTATAATATCTTTACGATCAACTGCATAATTAATACAAACATCACTAATGTCTAAGAAATCATTATAAATTCTTAATTTATAAAGACTAATATCGCAATTATTTGATTTAAAAATTATCTTAGCATCTCTAATTTGGAAAGTCTCATTTTCTAAACTATTTTTAATAACACCAGTAATAACACCATTAATAAAAATAAATAATAAT
>ERZ1034920.355-NODE-355-length-37480-cov-276.628056_pt1 | contig 37480 bp, 58 predicted proteins | sample MGYA00520688_ERZ1034920 | MGnify/ENA primary metagenome ERZ1034920 (study PRJEB33766, sample SAMN09781785) | gut metagenome | biome: gut microbiome | host: Homo sapiens | place: Madagascar | study: EMG produced TPA metagenomics assembly of the PRJNA485056 data...
ATCCCCGCACGGTATTTTGTGAGACCGTGCGGGGATTGCGTGACGGGTGTAGATCGGCGGGAAAAATTGTGGAGAAAGGAGGGACGAAAAGTGGGGCGAAAAAGTGCGGCAGATATTAGTAACATTGTGAAAGATAAGGCGATTAAGAAAGAGACGCGGCGACTTGCGGCGATATACCAGAATATCGACGAAAATAAGCGTAAAGTCGTGGACGGACTTGTAAAACGCGCGGCGTTTTTGGCGGTTTCGCTGGCTGAGCTGGAAGAAATTATCAATGACAGCGGATATACGTGCGAGTACCAGAACGGCGAGAACCAGCGCGGGACGAAAGAGACGCCGGAGGTCAAGATACATATTGCGATGGTCAAAAACTACGCGCTTGTCATACGGCAGTTGGCCGAGCTTGCGCCGCCCGCGCCTCGAAAGCAGTCGGCGCTGCAAAAGCTGATGGAAGAGTGAGGCGGGCGAGGCTGACGGCGGGCGCGCGATGGAGAGGAACGCGCGCCCGGCTGGAGGATGAGCACGCGCAGCTAAGTCAGTAATGCGGCGACGATTGGCGGGCGGCCTTGCGCATGGCCGTCCGGGGGATGCGCCAATCCACATAGGACGGGCGCGGGATGAGCAGGTTCGGCCAACTGCCGCGGGGCGGCGGTTGGCCATCGAAGCGGCGCGCACCGTTATATACGCAAATGGCAATCAACAGCGTTAAACGCTAAGCGCACGTATAACGGCGCACGATCGCAGAGATGTGGACAAGAGACCCGGCGCATACGCCGCTGCGCAATAGGCGGCGGGCGATGATGGCGGGCGGCATAAAAGGGCTTGCCGTGTGCTGCGCTGATGCGCGGCGCGCGGCGACGCCGGACTAAGACCCGCCGTCAATGCTGCTGCAAGATGGGCAGACGGGCGACGGCGGCGGGCACAAGAATATAATGCCGGGAGGTGCGGCGATGGGAAGGACTAACAAAATGATGTTGATAATGTTAATCGGTAGTGTGCTTTGTCTCGCCGCGATAGGGCTGATAGCAAGAAATACGACGTGGTTGGACACAGAACCGGAGAGAGTTGAAAATGATGACAGACTGGCTCAAGGTGGTAGTGGTAACGGCACTTGCTGCCAATGTGCTTTTGGCAATCGCGTTGCTAATGATGTTAAGCAATGCGACGTGGGACGGGACGCCAATTGCAGGGTGGGCGACGCGGACTAACGCCGCGACGACGGTCAACGTAAACATGGTGGGCGGGTTGACCATCAGACCAATAGCGCCATAATGGCGACTGCAGTGCCGTGAGATGAGGGGGCAAAATGAAGCGGGACAAAGTGCTGATAATCTTGATGACAATCTACATACTGCTAGCAATAGCCGAAATTACGTTAGCGATCATTAGCCCGGACGAATTTATGACGGCGCAAAGTAAGACTGGGCTAGCATCGATCAGCGCAATAACGCCCGCGATTATAATGCCAGCGATTATCATGGGACGTTAAGCGGCGCAGACAAAGGAGGTGGCGCGGAATGCAGGGAGACAAGGCGAGACGCGCCACTGGGGGCGCGGGCAAGGGACGCGGAGCGATGGCACGCGCGCCCAACTACGTGATGGACTACCATCAAGCAATAGTTAGCGGCGACGTCATAGTGGGCGAGTATGTGCGCAAGGCATATGCGTGGCTTGCGGACGGGCTGGCTAAGGGACGCTGGAGGTTCGACGCGCGCAAGGCCGCGCGCGCGGTAAAATTCGTCGAGCATTTTTGCCATCACAGCAACGGGCGCAACGACTTGCTCAAGCTGGAGCTGTGGGAACGCGCTATGGTGCAGGCTATATTTGGCATAGTCGGCGAGGATGGGTGCCGCGTGTTTCGCGAAGTCGTGGTTATCGTGGCGCGGAAAAACGGTAAGACGCTGCTGGCGGCGGCGATCATCGCGTGCTGCGCGTACATCGACGGCGAGTACGGCGCGGAGATATACTGCCTTGCGCCTAAGCTCGACCAAAGCGAGCTGGTGTACAAAGCTTTTTGGCAGATGTGCCTTGCGGAGCCGGAGCTGAAAGCGCTTATCAAAAAGCGGCGCGCGGACTTGTACATCGCGGAAAGCAATACATCAATAAAGCCGCTTGCATTCTCGTCACGCAAGAGCGACGGTTACAACCCGCTGCTTGTGGTCAACGACGAGATTGCGGCATGGCCAGCAGCCACAGGGCTAAAACAATACGAAGTTATGAAGTCGGCTATCGGCGCGCGGCGGCAACCGCTGATACTGTCTATCAGCACGGCGGGGTACGTCAATGATGGCCCTTACGATGAGCTGGTCAAGCGTGCGACGGCACTGCTCAACGGCAACAGCCGCGAGAAGCATTTGCTTCCGCTACTGTACATGATAGACGACCCGGATAAGTGGCGCGACATAGACGAGCTGCGCAAGGCCAACCCCAACATGGGCGTGTCGGTACAGCCGGAGTTTTTTAAGGACGCGGCGGCGATTGCGGAAGCATCGAGATCGGCTAAGGCCGAGTACATGTGCAAGTATTGCAACGTCAAGCAAAACGCATCGATCGCATGGCTGCAGTACGACGACGTGGAGGATGCGCAGTCGGAAAAGACGCTGGAGGATTTTCGCGGGTGCTATGCGCTGGGTGGGTTTGACCTTAGTCAGACCACAGACCTTACGGCGGCGAGCGTGGTAATCGAGCGCGCGGGCGTGCTGTACGTCTTTACGCGGTTTTGGATGCCCGCCGATACGCTGGACGACCACATCGACGCGGAGGGCGTGCCATACGACATATACCGGCAGCAGGGGCATTTGCACCTGAGCGGCGACGCGTATGTGGATTATGCCGACGTGCTTAGCTGGTACGAGGAGCTGCGTACAAAGTACGAGATATACGTGCCCATGATAGGGTACGACAGATGGATGGCGACTAACCTCGTCAAGGACATGGAGGCGCTGGGGTATCGCCTGGACGATGTAAATCAGGGCTATAACCTGTCGCCCATAATGGTAATTTTTGAGGGGCTGCTTAAAGGCGGGCAGATAAAATTTTGCGGGGATAATCATTTACTCAAGCAGCACCTGCTCAACACCGCGATAAAGCAGCAGCTGGAGACGCGGCGCATGAAACCGGTTAAGATAGACGCGCGGGCGCACATCGACGGCTTTGTGAGCGTGATCGACGCGCTGACGGTGCGCGATAAATGGTATGAGCAGCTGGGCGCGCTGCTCAAAAACGATGGCATTTGATGATAAGCATGTAAACTTGCAAAATGAAAGATTTGGCTGAAAAGGTAAGAAAAAACGTAAGCAAAAGGTCAAGAGTGTAAGACTTTGAAAGCAAACGATGGCGGGCAAAAACGAGCGATGGCAGGGAGGTGAGAAAAACGGGAATCTTTGAGACTATATTCAAGCGGCCTAAAAAGACCGAAAACACCGCCGCCGCGGCGTACTTTACAACGCTTTCCGGGTATGCGCCCGCGTATACCACATACGAGGGCGGGCTATACGAAATGGCGCTGACCCGCGCGGCGATACACGCGCGCGCGAATTTGGCGAGCAAGCTAAAGCCTGAGATCAGCGGCACGGCGCGCAAAAGTCTGGAGAGCGTGCTGCAATACCGGCCTAACCCGTACATGGACACGACCAAATTTTTGTACCGGGTGAGCACGATACTCGACGCTAATAACACGGCATTCATTGTGCCGGTCGAAGATGAGGCGGGCGTGCTGGTGGGCTACTACCCGGTAGTGCCACAGGTGGCCGAGGTGGTGGACAAGGGCGGCGTGCCGTATGTGCGCTATACCTTTGGCAACGGGCAGCGCAAGGCGATAGAGCTGAGTCGGGTCGGTATACTGACCAAGTACGCATACCGCAACGACTTTTTTGGCGAGAGCAACGACGTGCTCAAGCCTACGCTGCAGCTTATGCACGCACAGGATCAGGGACAGCTTACCGCGATACGCAACAGCGCGGTAGTCAGGTACATCGCCCGGTTGGGCACGATACTCAAGGACGCAGACGTGGACAAAATCCGCGAGGAATTTGCCGAAAAGAACCTTAACCCGGACACCAACCGCAGCGGGCTTATCGTACAGGACGGCAAGATCGCGGAGCTGACGCCGGTCAAAAGCGAGCAGTACACCATAAACGCAGATCAGATGCGGATTATACAAGATAACGTATATCAGTATTTCGGTGTCAATTCGGCGATCCTCGAAAACAATTACACCGAGGATCAGTGGAACGCGTTTTATGAGGGCGCGATTGAACCGTTTGCCGTGCAGCTTAGTCTGGTGATGACAAACATGACGTTTAGTCAGCGCGAGATCGCGTTTGGCAACGAAATCATGTTTACGGCTAACCGCCTGCAGTACGCAAGCAACTCCACAAAGCGCACGCTGATATACAACCTGCTCAACTGCGGCGTGATGACGCGCAACGAAGCGAGGGAGATACTCAACATGCCGCCCATCGAGGGGCCGGACGGCGACAAATACTATATGCGGCGCGACTACGCCGAGGTGGGCAGCGTGAGCGGGCTGGGCGGCGCGCAGATCGTGGACGACGGAAAGGATGAGGATAAAGATGAGGCAGATAAGGACGCTTGATATACGAGCCGCCCCCGACGCGGAGCGGCAGTACATGGTAGAGGGGTACGCGACGACTTTTGACGCGCCGTATGTGCTGTGGGAAAGCGGCGACGGCGTGGAGTACAAGGAGGTCATAAGCCGCGCGGCGCTGGAGGGCGCGGACATGAGCGACGTGCTTATGCTCTACAACCACGACGGGCGGGTGCTGGCGCGCACGGGCAACGGCAGTTTAAGCCTTGCGCCCGACGATCACGGGCTGCACATACGCGCGGACTTATCGCTTACGCAGGCGGCGCGCGACATGTATGCGGACATAAGCGCGGGACTGGTTACGCAAATGTCGTGGGCGTTTGATGTAAAAGCGAGCGCGTATGACCGCGAGACGCACACCGACACGATACTGCGCATAGGCAAGGTATACGACGTGTCGGCGGTGGCATATCCGGCCAACGACCAGACCGAGATAAGCGCGCGGGCGCGCGCGCAAAGCATGTGCGACATGGAACGCGAGTGCGCAGCGGACGCCATGCGGCGGCGCGCGGCGCTGGCGGAAATAGAGACGATGATATAGACGGAGGTATAAAGATATGGCTAATATGACACTGGAAAACATTGCCACGCGTCTGGGCGAGATACAGGCGGACATACAGGCGCGCGGCGCGCAGATGGATGATAAAACCATGACCGACTACGAGACCGAGATCGCGGCGCTGAAGGAAGAGCGCACCAAGCTAATCGCGGCCAACGAGCGCCGGGCAAGGATACTGGACGATATAGCGGCGGGCGCGGGTGAACCGGATACCAGCTTTGTGCCGCAAGGAAATCAGCGCCGCAACGCGGACGACGATCCGTTTGATACGATAGAGTACCGCAAAGCGTTTAAGGACTACGTGCTGCGCGGCACGCCCATACCGGGCAAATACACGCAGTACCGCACGGATGCTTTTAATACCACGGCGGACGCGTCCACGGGCGCGATGATACCCACGACCGTGCTCAATCAGATCGTGGAAAAGCTGGAAAGCGCGGGGCAGATACTGGCGCTGGTCAACCGCACGAGCTATAAGGGCGGCTTGCAGATACCCACGAGCAGCGTGAAGCCCACGGCGAGCTGGGTAGCCGAGCGCGCCACGAGCGATAAGCAGGCTAAGACCGTGGCAAAGTCGGGCATGATATCCTTTGCCTACCACAAGCTGCGCTGCGCGGTGGCGGTGTCGCTGGAAGTCGATACGATGGCTTTGAGCGCGTTCGAGGCAAAGGTGGTCGAAAACATCACTTTTGCCATGACCGACGCGATAGAAAAGGCCATAGTCGCGGGTAGTGGCACGGGTCAGCCCAAGGGCATACTTACCGAGACCGCGCCCACGGGGCAGACGGTGGAGTGCGTAACACCCGCATACCAGACGCTTATAGACGCGGAGGCGGCGCTGCCCGAGGAGTACGAGTCGGGCGCGGTATGGCTTATGTCCAAAAAGACCTTTATGGCTTTTGCGGGCATGGTGGACAGCAACGGCCAGCCCATCGCGCGCGTGGATCACGGCATATCGAGCGCGCCCGAAAGGTACCTGCTGGGCAGGCAGGTAGTGACCACGCGCCACGCGCCCAGCTACAGCGCGACGCTGGCGGCGGGCACGATTTTTGCGGCGATAGTCAACCTGAGCGACTACACGCTCAACACCAACCTTGCCATGACCATACGGCAGTACGAGGATAACGACACGGACGACGTTGTCCGCAAGGCCGTAATGCTGGTGGACGGCAAGATGGTGGACAAAAACAGTCTTGTGCTGCTGAAGAAGAAGGCGGGCGGCTAAGGACATGCGGGGCGGACGCGGGCGCGTCCGCCCGATGAAAGGAGGACGTGCGGATGCTGGAGCTGGTAAAATTGGCGCTGCGCATAAAATCGACGGCGTATGACGCGGAGATCGATACGCTGATAGAATCGGCGCGCGCCGACATGCGCGCGTCCGGCATTGATACGCCCGACGTGGCGCCGGGCGGAGAGACACATGAGCCACAGACGCAAGAGGCCATTATCATGTACTGCAAGGCGCACTTTGGCTATGAGGATAACACGAGCGCGGAGCGGTTTGAAAAGGCATATCAGCAGCGCAAGCTGATGCTGGCGTTATCGAGAGGCGGCGACTATGCGATATGACAGCGAGATAACGCTCGTGTCCATCAAGATAGCGCGCAACGCGGAGGGCATAGACGCGGAGACCGAGACCGCGCGCGCGGTCGTATATGCGCAGCTCGACGCGGTGGGGTATCGCGAGTTTTACGCGGCGCAGCAGGCGGGCATAACGCCCGAGATTACGGCGACCATATTTGACGCGGACTACGACCGGCAGCGCGTGGCGATAGTGGACGGCGTGCGGTATCGCGTGGTGCGCACGTACAAGCGCGGCGACAAGGTGGAGCTGACGCTGGAGGCGCTCGAAGAAAGGGGCGCGGGCTGAAATGGCGCTGTGGAAGCTGGATTTAGAGGGCTTTGACGAGATAGCCAAGCGCATGACGCGCGGCGAGGCGGGCGTCGGCAAGGTTGTGGACGAAATGCTTAAAACGGGCGGCGCGGTGCTGCAGGAAGAATTCCGCGCCGAGATCAAGCGCACTTTTACAAAGCACCCGACTGGCGACCTGGCTAAAAGCATAAGGGTGGGCAAGGTCAAGCACACGACCACGTCGGCGTGGGTCGAGATAAAGCCCACCGGCAAAAATAAACACAAGCAGGATCGCGCGCGGATAGGCACGGTGCTGGAGTATGGCCGATCGCCCTACAAAAAATCAGGCAAAGGCCGGATCAGGGCGACGCTGTGGGTGACAAATACGCACAAGCGCGCAAAGGGCAAGATACACGACGCGATGATGGAGGTGTGGCGGTCAAGTGGCTTATAGGGACAGCGACGCGCTGCTTCAGACGGCGCTGGAGGATGCCTTAAAAATACCTGTCAGGCGCATACTGTACAGAGGCGACAACGCGCCGGCGCTGGCAATGTATCAGTGTACGCAAAGCGAGCCGGTATACTGGAGTGACGACGAGCTGCGCGCCAACCGGCACACGTATGACATAGACATATACGCGCGCACGGGGCATGTGGCGCTGGTGCGCCGGGCGTATGAGGCGCTGCACGCGGCGGGGTTTGACGGCATACGCGGGCTGGGCGAGGATTACGACGATCAGACGCAGATGTATCACGCGCAGATGGAGTGCAGCTATACCGAGGATGTAGACTGAGTAAGGGAGGGGCAAAATTATGGCGATGATAGGACTTAAGTACCCGGTGGTCGGCAAGTACAACGAGAGCGGCGGCACGGTTAGCCATACCGACGGCATGGTATTGGCCAAAGCGATACAGGCCAATATATCGATCAACCAGTTCAGCGTGACGCTGTACGCGGACGACGGGCTGGCAGAATCCGAAAAAGGTTTTCAGGACGGCTCGGTCGAGCTGAATGTGGACGATTTGTCGCAGGAAGCGGCCAAATTTATATTCGGCGCGACCGAGACCGCGGGCGGCGTGAGCGGCGACGAGACTACCAAGGCGCTACTTTTTAAGGGCGACGACGACGTGCCGGATGTTGGACTTGGCTTTTACGCGCCGCGAAAAAAAGGCGGCGTGCGCAGCTACCGCGCGATATTTTTCCCGCGCGTCAAGTTCGGCTATCCTAACGAGACGCTCGACACAAAAGGCGAGCAGGTGACGTTTGGCACGCCCACGATACAGGGCACGATACAGCTGGACGCGACCGGCGAGTGGAAACGCGAGATCACGGTGGCGGATGAGGCCAAAGCCATTGCATGGCTAAAGACGCAGGCGGGCATATCCTAATGCCCGCCCCATTTGAAAGGGGCGAGATTATGGGCGCGATAAAAGAGACGGGCGTCAAGTACACGCTGGAGGGGCGCGAGTACACGCTGATGCTGACGCTGAGCGTGCTGGACGCGATATGTGACAAGTATCAAAGCACGGATAACCTATTTGAACTGCTGAAGTCTAAGGATGAGCGGCAGATGCGCGACGCGGCCATATGGACGATATGCGCGATGGTCAACGACGACATCGATCGGCAGGCGGAATCGGGCGCGGACGTGCCGGGACACTATACGCCGGAGTACATCAAGCGCCATACCCGCGCGATAGAGATAAGGCCGATGTTTACAGCGGCAATCAATGCACTTAATGCCGGACTGAGCGTCGCGGCGGAAATGGCGGGAGCGGACGACCCAAACGCATAGGCGCCGACGACCCGGACGCTCCCGACGACGCGGCGGCGCGGGAGCGGCGGGCGTTGGCGTGGTATATGTATGTGGCGATGGCGATACTGGGGTACAGCGAGCGGGCGGCGTGGCGGCTTACGCCGGGCTGGGTGCTGAGGCTATACAAGGCGCACGTCGAGCAAAGTAAGCAGCAGTACCTTATGATGCGGTACTACATGACCGCCGATCCTAAGGAGCTTATGCCCGCGGAGGATATAGACGATATAGTGCCGATGTAAGGAGGTGAGCGGGATGACAAATAGCGACGCGACTAAAATCACGACGTTTGTCGGCATTGAGGGCGAACGTCAGTATAAAAAGGCGCTGGCCGAGATTGGGCAGCAAATGCGCGAATTGTCCAGTGAGGGCAAAAAGCTGACAGCTACGTATGCGGACAATGCTAACAGCGTCGAAGCGCTTAAAGCCAAAGATGAGCTGCTACATAAAGAGAGAGAGCTGCTGAAAAAGCAGCTGGCCACGTTGAATGATGGATATGCAAACGCCCGCGATACCATAAACGACAACGGCAAAGCCGCAACCGAATGGAAGATCAAGATTAATAACGCCACGGCCAAACTTACCGAAAACGAACATGCAATACAAAAGAATAATGAGGCCATGAAAGCCGCCGTCGCCGATACGAACGAGTTCGGCGAGAGCATATCCAAGTTGAGCGCCGAAACGCTGGATAAACTTGGCAAAGCGCTGACCGTTAACAAAGACAAGCTGGAACTGCACGCGGCCACGTATCGCGGCAACGAAAAGAGCGTCGAGGCGTTAACGGAGAAAAGTAAGCTACTAAATGAAGCATACGAGCTTCAGCGCAGGCGCGTGGACGAGCTGACAGTGCAATACGAAAAGGCAGTCACGGCCAATGGAAAAATGGACGCGACCGCATTAAGCTTAGAGCACACGCTGACCAAAGAGCGAACCGCCTTACAAAACGCCAAAAACGCCATTGACGACAACGCCGCGGCGCTGGAAGCGGCACAGGCACCGACCGAAGTAGCCATAGAAGAAACCGAAACGCTGGCCGAAAAAACCGAAAAGCTGGAGGCCAACAGCGGCAAGCTGGGCGATACAGTGACCAATATGGCCGACAAGATAGGTATCGTCCTGCCCGAGGGCGCTAAAAAGGCGACGGACGCGCTTAATCTGGTGGACGCGTCCACGGTGGCGCTGGTGGGTACGAGCGTCAAGCTGGTCAAGGGGCTTATGGACTGTAGTGTAGCGGCGGCTAAAAACGCGGACAGTCTTATCACGCTAAGCTCGCAGACGGGGCTATCGGTCGAGCGCCTGCAAGAGCTGCAATACGCATCCGAGCTGGTGGACGTGTCGATAGACCAGATCGCGGACGCCTTAAAATCCATGATAGGCACTATGAAAGACGCCACATCGGGCACGGGCGACGCGGCAGAGGCTTATAAAAGGCTGGGCGTGCGCGTGACCGACGCGCAGGGCAACCTACGGGACAGCAACGAGGTGTTTGATGAGATAATCCGCAGGTTGTCGGAGGTCAAAAACCCGACCGAGCGCGCCGCACTGGCGATGAAAATCTTTGGCGAGGAAGCCGGGCGGCTGAATCCGCTAATCGAGGATGGCGGCAAAAAGCTAAAGCAGCTGAGCAAAGAGGCGCACGACATGGGTTACGTCATGTCGGATGAGACGGTATCGTCGCTGGGCGCGCTGGACGACGCGATGCAGCGCTTTGACAACACGTCCGAGGCGGTCAAAAACCAGATGGCGTTGGCACTTCTGCCGGTGCTGACAAGCGTGCTTGACATTATCACGGCGATACCGCCGGGCGTTTTGTCCACGGTGACGGTGGCGGTGACGCTGATAACCACGATCGCGGCGGCGGCAAAGGCGCTAAAGACCATCACGTCGATAACCGACCTTTTCGGCATAAGCGCGACGCGCACGCTGGGCACGATACTGGCGGTAGTGGCGGCGTTGATAGCATTAAGCGCGATAATCGCGGTAATCGCGGGCAAGGGCAACGACCTTAACCGCGCCATGTCAAGCGTGGGCAATGCGGTGGGCAGCGTGCAGGGTAACGTTCAAAAGGCGCAGCGCACGATACCGCGATACGCAAGCGGCACGGACTTTCATCCGGGCGGCTGGGCGATGGTGGGCGAAAACGGCCCGGAGGCGGTAATGCTGCCGCGCGGCACGCGGGTATACACCGCGCAGGAGACCGCGCGCATGGGCGGCGGGGATGTGTATAACATATCCATTAATGCGGATAACGTTAAGCAGTTTGTGGACATTGTAAGGATCGCGCAGAGTGAGAGACGGAGTATGAGGATGGGGTAAGGAGGTGTAAGGGATGGCATGGCACGCTACCAATAAAGCCCTAAAAGGCAAGCAAATTGCAGCACGGGATTTAGACGAAAACATATTTGGCGTAAAAACCGAAAATAGCCAAGAAATATATTTGGGATTTTATGAATATGACGATGAATTCGCGGAATCTATAGACCCGATCAGCCTAAAATTTGAGTATATACCGCGCACAAAAAACGCCGAAGACACAACCGGTGCGGGAGTGGCGATAGAAACTATATTTGGTCGTTACAATGCCAATGTGACTTGGGAGACGCGCCCGGCGTCAGATACGTCGGCAGAGTTGGCGGCATCAACACAATATGCCTCTATAACTCCCAACGTCGGCAATGGATTTACGCTCAATGGAGTTAGCGGAACGGATGCTGCTTCAAACAAAATATTAATCCGAAATATATTAAAAGGCGGAAGACACATAAGAATTTTGCCCATTGGCGCAGAAAGCACCAAGATGGTGGTCACAATGGGTAAGGTGGGAGATCCAGTACAGTGGGCGCAACCATACTACACGGTAAGCTGGAATAACATTTCGGCTGCTCAAGGAGTACAAGCCTCAAACGACGCGCCAGAGCTAGCCATATACGGCATAAACGGCGAAGTAAAAAGAGCAAGTAACCTTTTTACGGGGCAGACGCCAACATTTAGGGGCAATCGGCTGGTGTACGGCGCAGTTAAAAATGGCACAACGCAACAAGCGCTGGCACAGCTAAAGGTCGAATATAGTGCCGACGGCGGGCAAACGTGGCAAACAGCCAACGAATCAGAAGTACCCCAAAACGGCATAATTGGGCGCGTAATATACTTTAAGTTGCCACAAACTGTAAAAGGCAACGTTGAACTTAAAGTAACGTTAACAGATGTTGGGGGCAAATACAGTTATTGGCGAAAAACGTTAAACGCATACTCACCAGTACCATACATTACTATCGTGTCGCCGTCATATGAGTATGTCAATGGAGATAACGGCATAACGTTTAAATGGAACTTTGAATCCGACGTAGGCGCAACGCAAAAAGGGTGCCGCATAACTAACCGGCCATTAGAGGCACAAGGCACTAAACTTGTTTTTAATAGCATGGACTATGCAAGTCAACAAGTGACGGTGAATCCTATAAATTTTTCGGGCAAACAACGAATAAACATAGGAGTGTACGCAAGCGACAATCAGTACAATGAGACGTATACCGACATAGTGGTGCTTAAATCACCAACGCTGGGCACGCTAAGCGCAACAACCAAACCCCTGCCGCGCGTGCGAATTACGTCGTCAGATGCAGTAACGTATGAGCTTAACATAGACAACGGCGCTTTATACCAAAATGGCATAGTGCCAGTAGGAAATACGCAGTCGCCATACGATTTTTATCCCGACGTCATACTGCCGGATGGCAAGCATACCTTTTCGGCACGCGCGCGGAATAAGTTGGGCATGTCGGGCGCATGGCAAAACATAGAGGCAGCAACGGCCAACACGCCGGGTGCAGCAATAACGTTAAGCTGTGCGGCGAGCGGCCATAAGGCTACACTAAGCTGGACGACGACCGGCACGTATGACAGCTATCGGGTGCATCGCGACGGCAAGGAGATCGGGCGCACGGAGAGCACACAGTATACGGATGAGTACGCCGCGCCCACGACGCACACATATACGGTATACGGCATAATGATGGCGACGGACGGCAGCGGCGGCGACTATACGCTGTCCAATGCGGTGACGGCAGCACTAAAAATATCGGGCGCGGTTATCGCGGCGACGGACACGGGCGGCGCGCTTGAGTGGCTATCGCTTAGACTGGGCACGGATGTGGAGCGTGCGGTCAGCCGGAGCGTGGTGCAGGACGTGACATATACGCACTACGCGGGGCGCGATTTGCCGGTTGCGGAGCTGAGCGAGTACCGCGACGAAAATTACAGCGGTACAGTTGTGCTGACAAGTCCCGACGACCGGGCGCGGTTCGAGGCACTGCTGGGGCACGAGGTATGCTTTAAGCGGAGGGGCATATCAGCAATTGGTATGATGGCCGAAATGAGCAGCCGACATACGCGCGCGCGGTACGATGCAGAATATAGCTTTACAATACGCGCGATAGACTCGGAGGTGAGATAATGCCCGCCACACGGACAATATCGGCGCGGGTGTATGCGCGGCATGACGGCGCGCGATTAAAAGAGATGCGCTTCAGCGCGCCGCCGACGTTGACGGCCAGCACAAGCGCCGCGATACGGATGGCGCTAAGCGGTACATTTGCGCACGACGACGATATAGACTACGTTAACGACATGCTGGAGCCGGTGCTTATCATCAACGGCATTGAGTACCCGCTGGGCGTGTACATGATAGGCACGCTGACCCGCACGCATGGAGCGTCGAGCGTGGAGGATGAGATCGAGGCATACGACCAATGTTTGCTTTTGCAGCAGACGCGGCTGGAGGATCGATTACATTTTGCCAAAGGCGAGCAGTATACCAGATGTGTGACGCGACTACTGATGATGGCGGGCATAGGACAGGCAAGCGTTACGCAATCAAGTGAGATGCTACAAACCGATCGCGAGGATTGGGACGTGGGCACCGACTTACTGACCATCGCAAACGAGCTGCTCGACGAAGTTAATTATGAACACATATGGTTTAATTTCGCGGGTGAGGCAGTGATACAGCCCAGGCGCGATGCGAGCATAGATAATCCAACCGTCAGGTATGCCGCCGACGCGTACAGCCTTTTACAAGCGGACAGCACGAGCACGATAGATAGCTATGACGCGCCTAATGTCTTTATCGCGATGGTGCCCAATCCGGACTATGACGGCTGGCTAACGGCAACGGCAGTCAACGACAATCCGGGCAGCGCATTATCAACGGCGCAGCGCGGGCGGCGTATCGTCAAAAAAGTTCAGCTTAATAATATCGCGTCGCAAACCGAATTGCAAAAATATGTAAATAACATGCGCATGAACAGCATGTACGCGTCGGAAAAAATCACGTTTGCGACGGCGGTCAACGCCAACCACCAAATCGACGAGGTGGTGGAGCTGTATAGCAAAAATATGACGGGCGTATACCTCGAGACCGGCTGGTCGATGGAGCTGGCGGCGGGCGGCACGATGCAGCACACCGCGGAAAGGATGATATACAGCCTATGATGATGGACTATCAAACCCGCAAATCGCTGGAGGATGAACGCGCCGCGCCCGCGGCGGCGCAACTGGCCACGGTGGGCGCGGTGTACAGCGACGGCATATCGCTTATCTTTGACGGCGACAGCGAGCCGACGGCAAAGCACTATAAGTGCAACGCAGCGCTGACATTTACGGCGGGGCAGCGCGTCAAGATAGTCAAGATAAGCGGCACGTATGTGGTGGAATACCCGATAGGCAATCCCAAGCAGTAGGAGGGGTAAGCATGTACGACATATACGACCTGCCCAAGTCGATACCGCTGGGCAGACAGGGCGAGCAGTACGCGCACGCGGTCGAGATCGATTGCGCAAAGATGCTGAGCGACTATCCGGGCGCGCGGCTTACGCTGATGCAGCGGCGCACGCGCGGCGAGACGGCGCGCATAGTCAAGACGGACGTAAGCGACACGGGCGTGATTACATGGTCGCCCGATATGGACGCGATGGCGGTTGCGGGGCTGGGCGCGATCGAAATCGTGGCCACGGTCGATGATAAAGTGGCCAAGTCGGTAATCGCGGCCACGGCGATAGCGCCCAGCCTGACCCCGCCCGATGCGGATACGCGCAGCGGGTGGGTCAAGGACGTGCTGGACGCGAGCGACGCGGCGCAGGGCGCGATGATCGCCGCGCAGGAGTCTGCGGCGGCGGCAGCGGGCAGCGCGGCGGCGGCTGAATCGTCCGCAAACGCGGCGGCGGGGAGCGCAAGCGCGGCGGGCGCGTCGGCCACGAGCGCGGCGGAGAGTGCGGACGCGGCGAGCGGGTCGGCGGGCGATGCGGATGCGTCGGCCAAAGCATCGGCGGCAAGCGCGGCAGAGGCGGCGGACACGCTGGATAGCGTCAAGGCATCGGCAGACGCGGCGGCGGCATCGGCGCGGGCGGCGGCTGAATCGGCGAGCGATGCGGCGGGCAGTAAGAGTAATGCGGCGCAGTCGGCGACAGACGCGGCAGAGGCGGCATCGGCGGCGGCGGGAAGCGCGAGCCAATCGGCGGCGGCGCGGGACGCGGCACAGGCGGCAGCGGCGGCGGCTAGTGCGGAGGCGAGCGATGCGGCGGGGAGTGCCACGGCGGCGGCGGGCAGTAAGGATGCGGCGGCGCAGTCGGCGAGTGCGGCGGCGGCTAGTGCGGAGGCGGCGGCGCAGTCGGCCACGGCGGCGGCGGGGATTATCGACGATGCGGTTATTGCGGAGGGTAAGGCGTGGTCGAGTAAGCATACGGTGGATAAGCTTTTGCCGATGCAGACCGTGACGGGCAATCCCGCGGTCATAGAGACGCTTGAGGGGTATCCATTGGCGCTGAATGCGAGCTGGGAGCCTAAACAAGAGGGCAGCGGCACACCGTCGCCGGATAATGTGAGGCCGATAACCGGGACTAAACTTGTGACGCTGCGGGAATCAAACGCGAACTTGCTAAATCCGGCCGATATTGGCAACCAAACCTTCGCGCCTTATAACTTACAAATAGAATTAGTCGATAAAAGCACGCTCCGAATCAAAGGGACATGGCAGGAAAGCGAAACGCGCAGCTTTGTGATAATGGAGCTTAATAACAAATTGTTAAGCGGACGCGGGCTAAAAATTGCTGATACAGTGACAAACGGTACACCTTTGGCGCACACACTGTATGGCCTAAGGACACGAGATGAGACAGCCATAGCATTAGCTACGGCCGAAGGTAGCTGGCCGCCCGGCACGGCAGTAGACATGACCCTAAAGGTAGGCGTATATGCGCCAGAAACAGCACTAACAGAATATCAGCCATACAATGGGAAAGATTTATCGCTGACTCTGCCGCACACGATCTACGGCGGAAAAATTGACCCGGCCACAGGCAAGGGGCACGAGACGTGGGACTATATCGATAGCTATGCAGGCGAGACCCTGCCGGGAGAGTGGATCAGTGACAGGGATGAGTATGCGGCGGGGGCTACTCCTACGATGGGCGCGCAGGTGGCGTACAAGCTGGCTACACCCGTGCCTTTTACAGCCACGGGCGGGCAGACGTCACTTGCGTTGGATGGCACAAACATAATTATAACGGATACGGATACTTTGACCGTCGGCGGCGTCAAGCCGATACGCAAGCTTATCGACGATACGCGGGTGGGGACGGATAATGTGTGGTCGGCAAAGCATACTGTAGGTACGCTGCTGCCGATGCAAAAAGTGACGGGCAATCCGGTGACCATAGAGACGCTTGCAGGGTATCCTTTGGAGCTAAGTGCGAGCTGGGAGCCTATACAGGAGGGAGAGGGAGAGCCTAGTCAGGATAATGTAAGGCCGATAAAGGGGCGAGATAATGTAAAAATAACGCGCAAAAACAAAACGCAGGAAGATAGCATAACGCTTACCCTCCCCACCACCATCTACGGCGGCGAGGTGGATGTGGAGACGGGGATGGGTTACGAAAAATGGGAGGCCGTGGAGCTTAATGGCACTGAGAGATGGCAAGTAAGACAAGTTATAGATACATACTCTTACGTAGTGAGTCTTAAATCTAGGTCTATGCAAGGGATATGCTCACATTACAAAAAACTTACATATGCTGATGTAGGATCATCAACCGTTGCGGGAACAATAGGCTGTTACATGGAATATAGTTTGTCTGCAATCTTTAATGTGACTTTTGCAAGCATAGAAGCTTGGAAAAGTTACCTTGCCGCTCAATACGCTGCAGGAACGCCAGTCCAAATTGTTTATAAAAGTGATGCGCCGGAGAGCTTCGCGGCGACGGGCGGCGGCAGGATAGACGCACTGGCAGGCCCCAACACGATTTCGACCGACGCGGACACTTTGATCGCAACCGCCCCCACGCTGCCCCAGACCACTGCGAGCGCGGCAGAAAGGCAGGCGGCAAAGCTGGATTACGTCGCCATGATGGCAGACGTGGACGTGGACGACCTGACGGCGGTAGACGATGCAGGCGCGGATGCCGACATGGATATGGACATGCCGACGGGCATAGAGGGGAGTGAGACGGATGGCAAGCAAGAGGTATGAGCTAGTCAAGGGGTACTACGATAAGAGGCTTTGGACAAAAAAAATGCTTAAAAATGCCGTAGTCAAGGGCTGGATTACGCAGGATGAGTATGACGGGATAGTGGGCGTGACGGACGCGCCCACCGAAGCGGACGGCAGCGGCGGCGAGGCTGCGCCCGACTACGAGCAGATGGCCGCCGCCGTGCGCGCAAAGCGGGACGCGCTGCTGGCGGCGAGCGACTACACACAGGCGACCGACTATCCGTCCACATATGCCGCGCGCACGGCATGGGCGGAGTATCGGCAGCAGCTTAGGGACGTGACCAAGCAGGCGGGGTTTCCGGCGGATGTGGTGTGGCCGGTGCCGCCGGCGGAAAAGTAGGTGCACCATGCGCGGCACAAGCAATTCGATACGCGCGCCGACTGACCATCGGCGCACGAAAGCTATAAAAAGGAGGGCATGGATATGACTAAGATTGCGGCGAGCGACTTTGTGCGATGGCTGCAAAAGCAGCACGACGACAAGTGCGGATACATCATGGGCACGAGTGGGCAAGCGCCCAAAGACCTGGGCAAAAGTAGCTGGTACTTTACTCAATACCACGACCGCGGCGCGTATACCGCGGCGCAGGAGGCTAAGGCGCTGTACTGGTATAACAACGCGCCGCGCGTCTTTGACTGCGCAGGCATGGCGGAGGGCGCGGTGGTCGAGATGCTGGGTCTGCCGCTCAAGGACGTCAATACCAAGGCGAGATACATATACAGCGACTGGTGCGCGGGCGCGAACAGCACCGACATGAGCAGGCTCCCGCGCGAGCCGGGCGTGGCGGTATTTAAGACCCGATCCAAGCCGGGCGCGATACATCACATAGGCTATCTGGAGCGGCCGGTCGTCGAGGGCGACACGGCGGGCGACTGGTACGTGATCGAGGCTAAAGGCGTGATGTACGGCGTGGTGCGCACCCGCCTCAACAATGACAAAAATTGGAACTGCTGGGGCTACATGAAAAAGTACTTTGACTACAAATCCGCGCCGCCCCAGCCCGCGCCGGTCAAGCCCGGCCAGATACGCATAACCGGTGGCAGCGTCAACCTGCGCACGGGGCCGGGCACGGAGTACGACGTGGGCACCGTGGCACACTACGGCGATACCTACGACCGCGCAAAGACGGACGGCTGGACGCCGGTCAAGGTGGGCGACGAGGTGCTGTGGGTAAGCGATAAGTACGCGGAGGTGGTCAAGATATGACCGATACTATAATCGTGGCGCTGATAACCGGCGGCATAAGCCTGCTGGGCGTGATCGTGAGCAACGTGGCCACTCACCGCAAGACCATGGCACTAATCGAATATAAGCTCAAGGAGCTGCGCGACGACCTAAATACTCTTAGCAAGCGGGTAGATGAGCATAACCACCTCAAAGAGAGGATGGTAGCGGTGGAGAGTAGCACAAAGTCCGCACACCATCGGCTGGACGGCCTCGAGCAGAGTATCAGGCACGAGTAAGGCAGATATAGGAGGATAAGTATATGCAGTTTGATTTCACAGCGATTTTCCAGGCGATTTTGACTTTGCTGGGCGCGATTATCACGTACTGGCTGGTGCCCTATGTCAAGTCCAAAGCGACCGCGCAGCAGCAGGCCAACGTCGCGGTGCTTGTACGCACGGCGGTCGCGGCGGCGGAGCAGCTTTACGGCGCGGGCATGGGCAAGGCTAAGCTGGACTATGCCCAGCAGTGGCTAAACGAGCGCGGTGTAAAGTACAGCCGCGCAGAAATCGAGGCGGCGGTTAGAGACCTGAGCAATGATATTATAAGCGTGCTGGGCGCGGGGGACAAGGCGAGTAAGGATAAGGACGGCGGCGCTGGAGGCGATTGACATGCGCGACCCTTTTGAGGGCATGAGCAGATCGGCACTGGCAGGCATGATAGACGACGCGCGGCTAAGCAGCGTCGATGCGCAGATCGCGCGGATGCGGCTGCTCGACCGCGCATACTACAGCGACATAGGCGCGGCAGTCGGGTACGACCGGCGCACGGTGGCGCGGAGGATGGCGGGCATTATGGATGCGCTGGGCAAAGGGTAAGGTTCAAAAGGTTCCCCGGTCGATATGGCCGGGGGATTTTTTTGTATTTTGGCGAAAAAAATGTGCGATTTGGTATTGACATTCGCGGCATAAAGTAGTATAATATAGACACGGACAAGATAAGCCGCGGGCGCGAAAAAGCGCCGGGCATGGAGAGACAAAAAATGAATAATACCATTAATACCACCACCACCACCCGCATGATAAGCTGCTGGGGTGAGGAGACGAACCCCTTTGCCGACGGCGACATCTGCAACAACGGCGGAGGGTATTTCCAACCCGCAGGCGGCGCGGTCTGGGCGACCAGCGTCGGCGACGTTATCGTCGATTGGTACGATAACAGCTGCGGCGACTTTGGCGACCGTTGGGACGCCACAATCATCGTCGCGGCGACCGGGCACGAGTGGCGGTTTGCGCTTGACTGCATCTACGGCGACCCTGATGCGGACGAGCGATGGAACGTCGCTGCCGCGAATGGCCTGTACGACGCGACAGGCCTGGACGCCGACGAGATGTTGTTCGTCACGAGTCGCGCGGTCGGGTGGGCCGCGCGAATGAATTAAAAGGGGTGCAGACCCGGCGCAATGCCGGGTCTTTTTTTATGCCCGAAAACGCCCGCGAATGCGACACAACCGCCCCCGCCTGACCTGCCGCACGCGGTATAATCAGGGCAGGGGAGATGATGCGAATGTACGGATACGGACAGGCCGCGCAGGCGGGCAACCCATACGGCGGGTATACGCAGTGGCAGCCGGGCGCCGCGCAGTCATATATGGACAGGCTTAACGCGCTGCAGGGGCAGACGCCGCCCGCGCAATCGAGCGCGCCGCAACTTATACGCGTGACCGGCATAGATGGCGCGCGCGCATATCAGATGCCGCCCAACGCGTCGGTACCGCTTTTTGACGGCGGCGAAGATTTGCTGTACGTTAAGACCACGGACGGCGCGGGGTTTCCGACGATACGCACTTTTGCAATAACGCCAATAAGCGACGCCGCGCCCGCTGCGAACGGCGCGGAGTACGTAACGCGCGCCGAATTTGATAAACTGCGCGAGGAGGTAAAAGCGTATGGCCAGCAGTCTGTTCGGGGGCGGCCAAAGCCCGTCCCAGCCGACAATGCCGAAGGGCAATAACGGCATTAGCAACATGTTAAAACTATTTAAGCAGTTTAAGCAGCTCATGTCGGGCAAAGACCCAAAAGCGGCAGTCATGCAACTGCTGACCGAAGGTCAAATGTCGCAAGAGCAGTTTAGCGAGCTAAAAGAGATGGCAAAGGAATTTAGCAGCCTGCTCAAGTAAGCGTATACCGCCGATGCGCGCTCGGCGTATACATATATATCCATATATAGGAGGGATTATCATGGATGCGAGCAACTACAGCCTCGCGGACATCCGCGCGGCGACCGAGGGCGACCGCGACGACGGATTCGGCGGCGGCGCATGGTGGATTATCATCCTTTTCCTTTTTGTCTTTATGGGCGGCGGCAACTTGTGGGGCAATCGCCAGAGCGATTACGGCCAGTACGCCATGGCGGCCAGCCAGCAGGAGATACTTTACGGCCAGCAGTTTCAGGGGCTTAACTCCGCGCTGCAGCGCATAAGCGACGGTATCTGCAGCAGCACGTATGCGCTTAACAACAGCATAACCGGCGAGGGGCGCAACGTGCAGATGCAGCTGGCGGACTGCTGCTGCAAAACGCAGACGGCCATAGCTAACCTCGCGGCGCAGACCGACCGGCAGACCTGCGCGATAACCACCGCAATACATGCGGAGGGAGAGCAGACCCGCGCGCTGATTCAGGCCGACACCATACAGCAGCTGCGCGATAAGGTCAGCGAGCTGCAGCTGGGTCAGAGCCAGTGCGCGCAAAACGCCTACCTCGTCAATACGCTGCGCCCGTACCCGGTGCCCGCGTACAATCCTTGCGGCCAGTGCGGCGGCAGTTTTAGCGGGGCCTTTGGCGTCATGTAAGACTAAGCCGACCACATCGCTTTAACAAGCGTGCGCCCGGCGACGCTTGTCGCCGGGCGATTTATATTGAAAGGGGATATGACTTATGGCTTGCTGCTGCAATCTCAAAAACCCGCACTACAAATCGGTGCTTGATGCGTATAATACCGCGGCGCAGACGCTGACCGCGACTGCCGCGCCGCTTAATCTGGGCGCGACCGTGACCGATACCGGCTGCGCGCTGTCACTTAACGGCGCGGCGGTCAACGTGCGCGCGGGCGGCACGTATCAGATCGACGGCGACGTTAACGTGACCGCAACCGCCGCCGGTACTGTCACGGTGCAGATGTACCTTAACGGCGTGGCCCTGCCCGAGACGTTGCGCACTATAAGCGTCGCCGCCGGGCAGTACGCGATAAGCACGCGCACGGCGCGGTACATCGCGCCCAACTGCGCCAACGTTAACTCGCTCACCTTGCAGGCCAGCGGCGCGGGCGCGACGGTCGATCTGACCAGCGTAAGGGTGGTGCGTCTGGCATGATGATGCGCTGGATAATGGACGTGCTGCGCGGAAACGTCCGCGAGGCGCGCAAGTACGCGACCAAGGCGCACGAGCTGCGCGACAAAAACCGGCAGGCCGCCGACTGGTGCTGCGACATGGCCGACGCGCACCTTAAATTTAACGACAGCGGCATGTCGATGGCGCAGAGCTGCATGGCGCGCATGGCCGACGATGGCATTGACGCGGCGATGGTGCCGGGCGCGCGGATGGTATACGAAGCCGATCTGGGCGACGTGGCCAAAGATACCGCCGACGTGCGCGCACTGCTGGAGGCTTATAAGCGGAGGTAGTAAGCGCGGTTTCAGGTAATCCCCTTGCTTTGGCAGGGGGATTTTTTGTATTTTGGCGCAAAAAATGTGCGATTTAGTATTGACATTCGCGGCGGAAAGTAGTATAATATAGGCACGGGCAAGATAAGCCGCGGGCGCGAAAAGGCGCCGGGCATGGAGGGAAAACATGAAAAGCATGAGCGACATGATAATGGTTATAATAAAGGAACAAAAAGTGCAAAAGTCCTATGAGGACGTCTGCCACGATCTGGGCTTTGTGCCAGAAGTGCAGTTTGTAAAAATTACAACCCGCGGGACAATCAGCTTTACGTGCGGGCGACCAAGCGAAGTACGCTTGTTGCTTACAGCTTGCCGCGAGCATGGGTATAAGCCCAGTCGCGCGCTTATCGCGGCCGCTGAACGCTAGGCGACGATTAACCAGCGGATGCTATGATTAACGATAATAATTATCCTGGCGCGCCAATGACGATTTAATCATTGGCTGACACGCAAAAACCCATTGATGTTTTTCCGCATCAATGGGTTTTTTGACGGGTTTTTGGGTTTCGTAAAGCGCCGGGAAGTGCCTATATTTGGGCGCTTTTCGGCGCTTTGACTAGGGGTTCGACTCCCCTCGCTTCCACCAATCAAAGCCGTTATATATCTGATTTGCACAGATAATAGCGGCTTTTATGCTGCTCATTTTATGCAAATCGTATATATATCTAAACGGCGCACGCAAGTATCGGAACTCAAACGTGTTTTTTAACGTGTTTTTGGATTGGCAATATCACCACCTAAAACCTTATCAAAAGCCACCTCGGCCATGTCGGCGGCACGCTGCATGTCGCCGTCCAGCTCATGCGCATACACGGCATAGGTGTCCATCTTAGTGCTATGTCCGACCGTCGCGCGCAGAAGCGGGTCGGGGACGTCGGATTTGACAACGCTAACATAAGTATGACGCAGGTCGTACATGCGAGACTTAATGCCCAGACTGCCGCGCGTGTCACACCATGCTCGCGTAAGACGCGACGATATGATCTGACCGCCGTCTGGCGCCGGGAAAAGGTAAGGCGATATGATGCCGCGCTGCTTAAGCATATCCGCCTGATCGTCAAGGATTCGCAAGGCAAGCGGTGTCAATATAAATTTACGAATTGCGTTTTGATTTTTACCATCGGTGTGTTCGTTCAAAATGTTGCGGCTACCGTCGATATATAAGATGCCGCCCTTACCGATACTATCATGCGTCAAGGGTATGATTTCGCCGGGGCGCAAGCCGGTCGCGACCAAAAATCGCCATGCGTGTATATAGTATATGGGCGTGGTACGTATATGTGTGCCGTATACTGTCTTGGTAATGTGATCTGTGGTAAAAAGACGGTATAGGTCGTCGGGCTGGAGGATAATGCGCTTTTTGAATCGAGTATTTTTAGGCACCTTGAGCACTGTACTGGCCGGTATAGTATGCGCAAAACGCTCAAGCTCGCAAAACGACCTAAATCTAATAATCGTCGCGCGAACATTAATGCAAGTGCGTCTGCTCGCGCCATTTTGCGCCGCATGATTGATACACGCCTGCCATTCAAACGGTGTGACACTATCCAGCCGCTTGTCGGGGATAGTCGGCTTGATATGCGTGCGCCAGTGGCTGTCATGCTTAATCCAGTTGGACTTGCTGGTGTTTTTTTGCTGATCGGACATAAATCTTTCCCACGCCGCATAGAGCCGAATGTTATCCGCGTCCATGGACTGTAACCATTCTGTCGCGCGCGCCATGACCTCAGCCCTGCCCTTGCGCCCGGCGATGGACGATGAAAAGGTTTTGCGCCGCCCGTCCTTTTGGACGTTGACCTGCCATCTGCCGTACTGCGCAAGCCATCGGGGTTCTGCCGTCGTGTACTTCTTCACTGCCATTTCTTTACACCTACTTTTGCTTATTATCATTAACGCAAAATTTTTGCATTATGACCGCTGCATGGTATATTTTATGCTTGACTGGCATATAATATACCATCAAGTATACTGGGGGCGATATTATTGCGATCTGACAAAAGCCGCCCGCGATATGGCGGATACTATTACGACACGATTAGCACGCCCGACCAGCCCCATGTGTACGCCTATGCGGATGTCCGCCGCCGCATAATCTACATCAACCGCGCGGCAAAGCCCGGCGCGAATGTTTTTGACATTGCGCGATGCTGCTGCATAGATGATTAACTTTTGGCGCACGCTGATATTTTAGCATGGGGCAGACTTGCGCGCAAGCTTTTTGCGCACAAAAAAGCGGCTGCTTTTTAGCAGTCGCTTTTGAATTAATCCTCTGAAAAGTCGTCGTCGTCATCATCGTCGTCGTCACTTGCCTCGTCTGACGGCAGATAAAAGGCCAGCTCAAGCAAGTTGACCGGCCCGGAATCGCCAGCCGCGTCGCACAACGCGATCACCGAGCCATCAGGCTTGTGCATATAGTCGCGCACCATATCGCTAAGCCGTCCGGCAGGCAAGTAGCATATAGGCGTTTCAAAATCCTCTCCAACGTAAAATTCAGCGCGTCGCCGCGCCTCACTGTACAGACCGCCAAGTACGCACTTCGCTTCAATATGTTCGTTTTTACATGCTTCATCGCGATAAGCCGTTACATCGTTATAATGATAACGCTGCGTACTATTGTCAAAGTCAAATGACTTTAGCAAAATGTCAGACCCTTCAGCCGGGCGCGCCCATACCGACGTTGCGGGTCGGTACATGTCTTTAAGGTTTGGCCACATGCCGTTAAGCTTTTGCACCGTCTCCATCTCGTGCATGTAGAGATCGTTGGTTGCGATTACATCGTCGTATACGCGATGCTGTGGCTTGTGCTTGAGCTTAAGATGATGCGCCAGCGCGCCCAGACTGTACTTTTTAGCGTCGGGATATAGTATCCGCGCGGGCTCGCAGGTGTCCAGCCACTTATGTTCAACCGCCGCCATGCCGCACTTGTCATGCGCGACGGCCAGAAATTTAAGGTCAAAGGTGACGTTGTGGCCTATGACCACGTCCTCGCCGATAAAGCCGTCCAGCAGGGGCAAAACGTCCGCGATCTTAGGCTGGCCGACAAGCATGTCGCCATATATGCCAGTCAGCTTAGACACGTTCGACGGGATTTTGCGTCCGGGATTGACCAAGCTTTGATAAGTCGCGACGACTTCACCGCCGCGCACGCGGAGCGCGCCCACCTCAGTTATCGCGTCGCACACCGGGTCAAGGCCGGTCGTCTCAATATCGACGACGGTATAGTCTTTGAGGCAGGATATTACGTCCTGCCTCAGGCGGACAGGGATAACCGGCGCGGCGGGCTTGGGCTTAGGCTTGGGCGGCTCAACCTCCGCCTCCGGCTCGGGCGCCTTGCGATGTATCAAGAGTATCAGCGGACTAAAAAGCAGCAGCGCGACTATGCCTATCAATACGTATCCCATATTATCCCTCCAAAAAGATTGCATTACTGATATATTATCACAATACCGGTGTATATGCAATAGCAAAGGCCGCCCATTCGGGCGGCCTGCATGTTTAGTGGGCTGGCACTTTGCGTCAACGGGGCATTGCGCCACACCTCGGGATGCGGATAATTTGTCCGTCATAAGTGGTAATTCTGCCGTTGGATTCGACTTCCACCACATCATCCGCCGCGTATATATCGGGCAGATGGAACCCCTGCCAGTTATCCCAATATTCTTCATGCGCCTTTGCGATTCTGCGCGCCTCGCGCAGACTATCCGCTTCGCCATACCAGCACGATTCATACTGGCCGCCGATTACCTGATACTTCTTCATGTTTTGCCTTCCCATGCCCGGCGCCTTTTTGCGCCCGCGGCTTTGATTATCCGTGACTATATTATACTACTTTTCGCCGCGAATGTCAATAGCTAAAAACGCATTTTTGCAAAAAAAAGTGCCGCTCATACGAGCGACACTTAACTATTGCGGGGTTATGGCGAAACGGAATGACTGAGGCTTATAATCATTGGCATCTCGATCGTAGTGCCACAGCGTCAGATCAACGCCGTAACATGCACAAGCGTACATGACGGCTGTTGTGCAGGGCGTTAGCCCCGTCACAATAACGTTCAGCGGCTCACCAACAACGATTTTGGTGTCGACCAAGCCGTTACCGTTAATAGCACTTCCGATCGCATTGCGCGGACAACAATGCTCATACACATATTTGTCCGCGATGTGGAGCAGCCTCGTGAAATCAAGGACGTTCTCGATTTCGTGATAAATGTATTCATCCACCGGCAATGGGTGGCGCCCGGCGCACAAACCAACCACGCGCTTTCCGGCAGCTATAACGTCATTCAAAGTTTTTTGTTTTTGCATAACTACACGCTCCTGTTTATTCGTATAAGCTATTTGCGCCAGTCCTTATACGCGCCGGACGTGACGCGTCGGTCGACATAAGGCTCATCGGCGGAGATGTACCAGCACCCGCCGATCTTGCGTGCGGTCTTAAAATCGCCGCGCGCGGCCTTGCGCAAAATGTGTGATCGGTGTTTGCCCAGCCGCTCGCTGTATTCGGCGAGCGGTATCAGGCGCGACCCGGCGCTTGTGTCACGCTGCGCCGCCGCAAGCGGGGAGTGCGTCCGCGCGTCGGCGTATGGCTCGCTCGCACTAACGTATAGGCGACACCCGATTTTGCGCGCCGTTTTGAGCGAGCCGCGGGCGGCCTTGCGCTCGACGCTGCGCACGTCTATGCCACGATCCCGCGCATAGTCCGTGACTAGCACTAGGTCGTCAGCATCGGCAGGCACGGCGGCGGGGTAGCGCGCTGCTTTTGCGCGCATATCAATCCACGGCTCGCTGGCCTCTATCATCCAGCGCGAGCCGACTTTTTGCGCGGTCTCAAAGCCGCCGCGCATGGCTTTTTGGTAGACCAAGGGGTAGGGCTTGCCGATCTTGTCGGCATAATCCTTCAGGGAGATTAACGCCATTTTATCACCTCGATTTAACTGGCCGTATAGTAGGCACTATTTCGCCCTTATCGCCATTTATCAGCATGGGCGGCAGCCACTTGACCACTATCTTGCGGTCAACGGATTCTTTCGCGCCCGTCCAAAATGAATGATAGTGCCCGCGCCGTATATGCGCGATGGGCGAGGCGTGCTTCCTGTGTTCAGACTGCTGCTCCGCTTCTTCGTTGATCTCTTTCGCCTTTTGGCGGTCAAGGCGTATAGCCGCCCCTATGCGCGTGCCGACGTTAGTAATATTCGTCCGGCGCGGCGGGCGCTCGGGCGTATAGGTGGTGTACGTGGGCTTTGCCTTTACACTGCGTGGCCGATTGTCATAGTCGGGTTCGTCGGTGCAGAGGTAGAGCAGCAGGTTGATAATCTTGCGGAAAATGTTTTCAGATTCGCCGTAGCCGACTACACAGTTAAGGACTTTGCTCAATAACTCGGGGTTGCGCCCAAACGCATTGTGCGTGTCAGTCAAATATTGCAAAGCCGAGGCGCATCTTAATCCCTTGACTGCTTCTTCAATTGTGCCCTCAAGTGGACACACATCCGCATCGATACGGTTGCCGTCGGCGTCGAGGGCGATTACCGTCAGCTCTTTCTGCCGATTGTGGGAGTTCCACTTTATCCACGCAAAAAACCCGTCGGCAGGAATTGGCGCATCAAAGATTATGCTGCGCGCGTGAAGCTGGACGTATACGCACGGGACGGGGAAGCGTAAAAGCACGTCGCCGGGTATCTCGCCGGGGAAGTCCTGCTCAATAAGCTCTTTTTCAAGGATTTCGTCAAAAGCAAAAATCTGCTTTGACTTACGCCACAGATATGCGGCCTCAACATTCAGAATATCGGCTGCATATTCGAGCATATTTATAGTGGTAAGGCCGTACTGCTTGCAAACGGCGGCGTACCCCGCGCCGGTAGGCAGCGCCGCCCAGTCAGGCCAAGCGCCTTCTGCCTTTGCTTCCTCGCGTATAGCGGGCAGCGAATCCAGCTTATCGAATGCGCGCATCATTTCGCGCTCGATTTTCTTTGTAAAGATTTCAGGCGCCAGCATCTCACCGCCCCCTAAAGATTACTTTCCAAAATCCAACGAAGTTCCGAAACTCCAGCCACACAACGGATCGGATAAGCCGCCCGTGCATAACGTGCGGATTCTCTGCGCTTAAAGCGTCGCGGATTATCATCTCAAATTCTGGCGATACGTTTTCACTAGCAGCCAATATCCGGGCTTTAGCTGCTTCAATCGCGGCTTCATTTTCCTCCGGGGTTGCTCGCTTTGCCTTTTGGTATCTTTCGTACAGTTTGAACATCATGATACTCCTTCCTGGTGAAAGTTAGTCATCCGAATTGCGCAGCACTTCAAGCGCCGCTTCATATAGGTTTCCCCAAGGCGACTCGATTACGACCATTTCGATGTATGGCCGCAGCCTATCCAGAAAAATTTCGTCCTTAGCGTAATCCTCAAATTTATCGTTTTCGTCGATTTCGTACCGCCATAGGCTGTCAAATATATCCCGCGTCTTTATTGAGTTCAAGTCGCTCGGATTCTCGTACCAATAAGGCACTTCACCTTCTTGCAGGGCCTCAAATCCGCGCCGCCAAGTTTCAGGTTCTACTGCTGCCATATTAAACCCGCAGCTCAAAGCGCGCTCAATAATTTCGTCGTTCTCGTCCTCGTCCCACTCGCCGTGGCTATCAATCACGGCGGCAAATTCCTTGTTGGTCAAGTCCTCATTCAAAGCATACGAATACATAATACATTCCTCCACTTAAATCAAACTTCGTATACACCGAACCCCTGATCGACGTATGCCCATTCGTCCTTACCAGTCACGTCGTAGCCCAGACGGTCATACAAACGCTGCGCATCCTCGTTGTCGGGAGCGAGGAACACGCTCCCAAACTCGCGGCTCAGGTGGTTGATGAACTCGGTGCCGTAGCCGCAGTTGCGATGATCTTCGGCAATGTCGATGCGCTCTACATAAGCCTTGCCGTCGTCCATGACGGAAGCCCAGCCGATTTCCTCGCCGTCCAGTTTCATTACGAATGCGATGTTGGTATAGGAATCTTCCTCGGTGATGTTGGTCTTGATGATTTCAGTCATTTTATTTGCCCTCCATTTGCATTCTTTGTTTGTCCGTGCCTATATTATACTACTTTTCGCCGCGAATGTCAATACCCTAAAGCACATTTTGCAAAAAAGTTTTGCCACTCGCATAAAAAAAGAACCGCCCCGAAGTGGGGCGGTCATTGGTCGGTCGCTACTGCGCCTGCTTGCTTTCGGCGTCGCGCTGGGCGGCCATGTACGCCTCGTGCCGCGCGCGGCCCTCAAGCACCTGCCGCTTAAAGTCGGCGTCCGCGTCCGCGCTGGAGGGCGCTGCATCGTCGGCGGCCTGGCCATCGCCGCCGCTGGTGCGCGCCTTGCGCTTGTCGTAGTCGTCATGCCACGCCATAAGCCAGTCGTGTATCGTCTGACGATGCTCGGCGTCAAGCTGGACATAGCTACGCAGCATGGACGCGGCCATACTGTCGAGACCGTATTGAGCGCACAGATCATCTATACTGCCTGTATGGTCGCTTTCGGGCAAAAATATGTCGCCCTCGCCGCTTTTAAGCCACTCGACATTAAGGCGCGGATATGCACTTGCCAGCAGCCGAATGTGCTTATCAGTGACGTTGCGCTGCGCACACTCGATCGCCGATATGCCGGACGGCGACAAGCCCAGCACATCCGCCATTTGCGCGATAGTTAAGTCAAGCCGTTTGCGCAAAGCCCTAAAGCGAGCATTAATTGTATCTGCCATTGTATCACCTCCAATCCATACATATATATTATCACACATTCGGGGAAAAATCAAGTCTAAAGTCATCCCGAATGTATTGACACGTGCAACCGCGTGTGATATAATACACATGCAATCACACAAACGGGAGATGATAAGATGACACCGACTGCGACGGCACCAGCACCGCAAGATATGCAGCTACTGGACTGCATCAAAGTACTATCACAGCTTACGCCAGATACACAGCGCAAGATCGTCAACGTGCTGTCTGGCATGTGCATGATGGCGCAGATGGATAGCATACAGCGCAAACCGGCGTGACGCACACGCGCCGCGCCGGTTGATGGAATGGGGAAGAATTTAGGCATAAAAAATAGCGCCCCCGTAGGTGTCGAGGGGCGCTATGCGGACAATCAAAGTCGGCTGGAGGGCCGAGCGTTTGACATACGCATTATACACCTCCGAGCTGGCTTTGTCAAGGGAGGATAGGCAAATGGATAGATACCGGGTGACTTTTGAGACGCGCACCATCCGCACGCATCACTGGGCGATCGACCTGCTGGCCGACAACATGCCCGACGCGCGCGAGCGTGCACGCAGTCTTTGGCGCGTCGAAAGTGTGTACAAGCACTTTAAGCAGTACGAGCTGGACGCGCGGCGCTTAATGCCTGACGAGCCGACCGTATACGGCGGCTTCATCCAGCTCGACCCGTGCTACAGCGATCAGGGCGGCAGCGGTTCGCGACGCGCGAAAAGGAGGGGGCTGGGTTATCGTGACTAATAAAAATCAGCCCAGGCGCGCGCGGCCATACGCCAAACTGCGCGCGGCGATGATGGAGCGCGACCTGCTCCAAAGCGACGTGGCCGTGCACCTGAGGCGCAGCACGGATTACGTCAGCAAGTGCATACGCGGCTTGACCGCGTGGGACATGGGCGAGGCATACGAGCTGATGAGGTGGATGGGACTGCCCCTCAGAGAGATATACGCCTATTTCCCGCCGGATGGCTATGCGGAGTGCGAGCCGCCGGTACTCAAGGTGGTGGGATGATGTACTACTGTGGATATGGAGCTGGGCCATGCTTTTTGGGGCCGCTGTACAAGGACGCGGAAACTTACACCAAGTACCGCGTCAGGTGGGTGCCGGGGTATGGGTATCACGTCTACTCCGCACAGCCAGAGCGGCACTGGGTCTGGATGGTCGATAACGAATTTGACTGGCAGCCAAACGCAGAGGCGGCGATTGACGAGCTAAACCGGATCATGGAGGAGATAGGCGCGGTTTTGATGGAGGGGTATGGAGTATGAGTATGACATGGATACCGATGGCCGAGCGCCGCCCCACCGCGCAGGACGCGGACGCGTGGGGCTGCGTGATGGTGTGGCACATATACAACGGCACGCAGATGCTGGGCTGGGATAACCCGCTGATGGGCACGTCCAAGCTGATAACGCACTGGATGTCGCCGCCTGCCGCGCCGGAGGAAGGAGAATAAAAATGGGCAGTAAGACGAGGATAGATTGGTGCGATAGCACATGGAACCCAGTGACTGGCTGCTTGCACAGGTGCGAATACTGTTATGCGCGAAAGATCGCGAAGCGGTTTGGGCATCACTTGACGGGCTTGAAGTGTCAAAACGGTCACGTCCTAGAAACGCCAGCTCGGAAAAATGGCATGACGATACCTTATCCGTATGATTTTGAGCCGACTTTCCACTGCTATAAGCTGGATGAGCCGAAAGGCTGGAAGAAGTCGCGCAATGTTTTCGTTTGCAGTATGGCCGACCTGTTCGGCGACTGGGTGCCGGATGAATGGATTGAGCAAGTGTTCAAGGCTTGTGAAGCAGCGTCCCAGCATCGATACCTGTTCCTGACGAAAAACCCGAAGAGATACGTAGACCTGTACGCAAAGAACATATTGCCGATCGGGAAAGGGTACTGGTACGGGACAACTGTTACGTCACCGGAACAACCGTTTTTTTACAGCTATGCGCTAGATGACAACCAGCATACATTCGTGTCAATCGAGCCGATTATGGGATCGTTCGGAAAAATTAAGAATCCCCCGGACTGGGTGATTGTGGGCGCAGAAACTGGCAATCGAAAAGGCAAGGTTGTGCCGCAAAAGGAATGGATTGACGAAGTTACTGCCGAATGTAGACGCTGGCGAGTTCCGATTTTCATGAAAGAGCCCTTGCGCGAAATTATGGGCGATGACTTTCAGCAGGAATTTCCATGGGTGAAAAAAGAACCCGCCGAAGGAGAATGACATGACAGCACGACAAGCGACCATATTCTTTTGCCGCACGTCGGCCACGATGGCCGATGTGGCGCGCGCCTACGGCACGGATGAGGATACCATGCGCGACATAATCGCCGCGCAGTGCGCGGAAAAGCCGATTGACCCCGCGCACGCAAAGTTTAACCGACAGGTGGTGCGCGCACGGCGCGCATACGATCAGTACGGCTTCACAAGCGCTTTCCGAGCGAGCGAGAAAGAAAAGCGGCTGGCCAGACGACTGCATATGCGCGAGGGTCTGTCGCTGGGCGCGATTGCGCAGGCGTTTGGACGCGAGAAAACGACGATATATAAATGGACTTTGACAGGAGGGGACTGACATGATGCAGGGTATGACCAAGGACTTTGAGCTACAAATCCCTGTGCAGATGGTGACTGAGCTGCATAACGCTAACGAAACCATCCGCCGCCTCAAGGCGCGCGTTGCGTATCTGGAGGATGCTTTGGACGGCGCGCGCGCGGACGCGGACTACTACCGCCGCACGTGGCTGGACGAGGTGCGCGACAAGCAGCGTTACTACGACCGCGCGATGTGGCGGGCGCACAGCGAATACGGCGAGCGGTTGGATGAGATCGCGCGGCAAAAGCGCGACGGAGTTTACCGCGAGCCGGAGCTGAGCAAGGGCAAAAAGAAAGGCGGTAAAAAATAATGGATTGCTTTAATCAAGTTAAAACGTTCAAGCCCGAGACGCCACGGAATGCCGACGATGCACTGGCCAGCAGCTTTATCGCAGGCGTGGCATACGCCCTAACGCAGAAGTATGAAAATGGAAAAATGATAGAAAAGTTACCCGCCAAATTTTTTGACGATATGCCTGAAACAGAAGCAAATTTTAGGTTGCTGATGGAATATTTTGGCATGGCAAGAATGAGGGATTATTGCGAGATCATGGAGGTCAGATGCTTTATGAACGACGTGGAAGGGCACGTTGAAAGAGCGCTTTGGTATCGCAGGAAAAAAGAAGAACTGGAGGGGGTACTCAAAAACGATTAATGCACTCACGGGGTACTGCGTCTTTTGCGGATCGCCGCAAATAATAAGCGCAAAGGACGATCTAAGCCAGCGCGAAGCCGACCTGCGCGCGACAGCACAATGCCATTGCAGCGGCGCGATACATGCGCGCATGATAGTCACGGTACAAGAGGTGCTCAATGGCGTGCTGGAGGGCAGCGCGCTGGACGATGACGCGCTGACCGCTATCGAGCAGATGGCACAGTGCGTTGTCAAGGGCTTAGTCGCGAGCACGACGGTATACCTTATCGACGGCAGCCGCCTGATAATGCGGCTGGGCAAGTATGGATTTGAGGCAAAGCGCAGCATCAGCCAGCAGCGCGTGCGCGACGAGAGCACCACGGCGGCGGCTGAAGGTACTATCGGCATTGCAAGGGCGCTCGACCCGATGATACCGATGCGCGCCGCCGACAAGGAGGCAAAGACAAATGCAGACGATGCGGCTGTGTAACACGCGGCCGCCATGCGCACCCGACTGTCCCACGCGGGCGGTCGGGTGTCATGGCCAATGCGCCGCGTATCAGCGCTATACCGCCGACCGGCGCGCGGAGTACGACCGGCGGCTGGAGAGCAAGCGGCTCAACTGGGACTGCGACACGTACACGCCGACGCACGAGCGCGCGCGGGTAAGGCTGCAGCACGCGCGCGGCAAGCACAAGTAAATATATTATAGTAGATACTCGACAAAACCGGCACCCGCGCAGGGTGCTGGGAGGGCTGGTAATCTGTATTAATAATTTACGTGCGTACATTCAGTCGAAAGAAAAAAGACACTCACATGACGACATGAGGGCGCGGGAGGATAAGCGGGAGGATGGCAGAGCCGCTCATCTCGACCGTAACCCCAAGTCGGTGAGGGTGGGGGCGCGGGGGCGGGCGATAGCGCCGCCCCCGCGGGAAGGAAGATAGCGATGGACATGCAGACGATAGAGGCTTTGTATGGTGAGCCGACGGACGCGCCGCTGGATCATACCGGCGTAAGCGGATACCGCACGCAGACCATCAAGTCGGGCGCGGCGCTGGAGGTCAACGCCTGCCCCATCGTTATCAACCGCGAGATACGGCGCAAAATGCGCGGCGCAGTCACAAGCGCGGCGCAGGAGCGTGTCAACGCTACAAATCGCTGGCGGCGGGTGGCGCGGTTACTCAATGCCAACTTCGGCGCGGGCGACGTGTGGATCACGCTGACCTACAACGGCGCGTGCCCGGAGCAGGATCGCGCGCGCAAGGATGTGCGCAATTTTTTAGACAGGGTTAAGCGTTTGCGAAAAAAGCGCGGCCTGCCTGAGCTAAAGTACCTGGGCACCATAGAGCACGCCGACGGCAATGGCGAGACGGTCAGATTGCACCACCATATCGTGATGTCGGGCGGGCTGAGCCGGGATGAGCTGGAGGGCATGTGGCCGCACGGCTATGCGCAGACGCGCCGCCTGCAGCCTGACCCGGACTATGGCCTTGACGGTATGGCAAGGTATATCGTCAAGGGCGCGCGGGTACACGCGATGACGCGCAAGCCGGGCGTGACGCGCTATCGCTCGTGGACGTGCAGCCGCAATTTGATTCAGCCGCGCGTAACCGTGGCCGATCACAAGCTGAGCCGCCGCCGCGTGGAGCGCATGGCCGCCGACCTGCCGGGCGCGGCTAAGGAGATTTTCGAACGGCTATATAAGGGCTATCGCTTTTTGAGCGTGGACATACGCACGGCGGGCGATTTTCCGGGCGCGTATATCTATGTGCGCATGGTGCGGGACTGATACAAAAGCATATTAATTAATAACTATGAGGGGGGGTAAAATGCCATATGGAGATTACACAAGTCGGCGATGCGACGCTGATATGCGGCGACTGCATGGAGGTGCTGCCGACGCTGGAGGATAAGAGCGTGCGCCTGATACTGGCCGACCCGCCGTTTGGCACGACGAGCAATACGTGGGACAAGGTGCTGGACATGGATGCGATATGGCCGCATATCCGGCGCGTGCGCAAGCCTGCCGCCGCGACACTGCTTTTTGCGCAGCAGCCGTTTGCGAGCGACCTGATACGCGGCAACCGGCGCGAATATCGCTATGAATGGATTTACTGCAAGCGCAACCCTGTAGGGTTTTTCTGGAGCCATCACATGCCGCTCCGCGCGCATGAACTGATACTGACGTTTTATGCGCGCTTGCCTACGTATAACCCGCAAATGCAGTCGGGTGGCAAGCCTTATGTGCGCAGGAGGTGCAAAGGCAGTACTACGCCAAATTATCACGGGTGCAACGCGCACACAACCATCAGCGACGGGCGGCGCTATCCGACCGACGTGCTGAGCGGCTTTGAGATGCAGCGCGGCGCACATCCCACGCAAAAGCCGACCGACCTGCTGGCATACCTGATACGCACATACACCGACCCGGGCGATACTGTGCTGGACTTTTGCATGGGTTCGGGATCGACGTGCGTCGCGGCGCTGCAAGAGGGGCGCAAGGCAATCGGGATTGAACTGGACAAAGGCTACTATGATACGGCAGTAAAAAGATGCGGTGAGATACTGGAGGCGATAGGACATGACGACTAATGGCAAATGTTTTTTGTGCGGCACGCCGCTGGCGACGCCTGAACAGATAGACCGGCATATATGCGACGCTTGCAATGCTATGGCCAAAAACAACGCGGCGTTGGGCACAATACTTTTGCGCGCGCTGTATATGGCCGCGGGCGCGGATATACTCAAGGCGGCCATATGCAATCCGTGCGACGTGTGCGCGCACAAACCCTGCGCGGATGCTGACGACATGGAGGCGCTAATGTGCATCGCGGCGAACGGCGAGTGCGCAAAGTGCAAGAGCGCAAGCTGTGTGTGCAAGGAATGCCACGATTACTTTTGCTTTTCGTGGCGTGGGCTAGGCATTAAGAGTATGGAGTAGGAGGGACGACATATGCAAAAGCAAAGGCACAACAGCGCCGCCTTGCCCTGCCCGCACGAGGCGACGGAGCAGCGCAATATTTTTGAGTGGGCGGGGCTGATGAGACGCGCGCATCCGGAGCTGCAGCTGCTTTATCATGTGCCCAACGAGGGCAAGCGCACGTGGAAAACGGGCGCGCGGCTCAAGTCGGAGGGACTCAAGCCGGGCGTGCCCGACCTGTGCCTGCCGGTGGCGCGCGGAAAGTATCATGGCTTATACGTCGAGCTTAAGCGCCGCGATCAGCGCGCCAGCCGCGTGCGCGACAGTCAAAGGTGGTGGCTGGTGGAGCTGGGCGTGCAGGGCTATCATGCGCAGGTATGCTACGGCGCGGAGGATGCGCAAGGCGTGATACTGCGATACCTTGCGCTGGAGGATGGCAAGGCGATGCCGGTATGACAGGGGAGGGCTAGCATGAGCAAGCGTGGCGATGAGGTCAACTACTTCAGAGCGACAGAATTATTGTTATATAACTATCCGCACATGCGCGACGATGCGCTGGCACAAGTGGTCAAGGCGTATGCGGCGCGGCGCGAGTACCCCGTGATACAGATGCGGTACTTTGGACGCGGGCTGGACGGGGAGCAACTGCCCGCGGGCAAGTACTACACGTGGGAGCAAATCACGGACGCGATGGATGCACGAGACCTGCTGCACGATGAGCGCACGGCAAGGCGGTGGCGCAGTCAGATCGTAAGCGACATGGCGGTGTGCATCTTTGGCGCGCCTGCTGCGCTGCAGCTAAGCAGGCAAGGCAAAGCGCTGCCCGATTTGCGCCCGACTGACTGCATGGTCGCGCAGGCGAGCAGATGATACAATTCGGTTGGGCGGATAATTCGCCCAACCAAATTTTGTAAAAGGAATTTGAATGAAAGACTGGGCAAAGCAATTTTACGCAAGCCGGGCGTGGCACGAGCTGCGCGCGGCATACTGGGCGCAGCATCCGCTATGCGAGCGCTGCAAGCGGCGCGGCAGGTATAACGCGACGGCGATCATCCATCACAAGGTATACCTGACGCCGCGCAACATCGACGACGTGAGTGTCTCGCTCAACCCGGACAACCTCGAGGCGCTGTGCATCGACTGCCACAACCGCGAGCACAGTCGGCGAGCACCGCGCGCCCGCGCCGCGCAGTACACTCTGCGCGCCGACGGCACGCTATCCCCCCCTGCTGACCACGAGTAGGGGGTGGATACCCCCGTTTCGGTGATTATCCACCCCCTACTCGTGGTCAGCAGG
>ERZ1034920.359-NODE-359-length-37269-cov-62.677245_pt1 | contig 37269 bp, 41 predicted proteins | sample MGYA00520688_ERZ1034920 | MGnify/ENA primary metagenome ERZ1034920 (study PRJEB33766, sample SAMN09781785) | gut metagenome | biome: gut microbiome | host: Homo sapiens | place: Madagascar | study: EMG produced TPA metagenomics assembly of the PRJNA485056 data...
ATATATAATAGAAAACTTGTTGTTCAAAACTCAGAAGGTAAAGTTTTTGTATTATTTTATTCTATTTAATTTTTCAAGGACTATAATTTTATTATATAAGTAAGAAATCAGGAGTAAGAATAATGAAATTTGTTGTAAAAAAAGAAGATTTATATAATGGTATAAAAATTGTAGAAAGAGCCACTTCTGCAAAAGCTTTGCAACCAGTACTTTTAAATATTTATATTGAAACTATTGGTACAAGCGCAATTAAATTAGTTGCAACAGATTTAGATTTTACAGTGATTGCTGAAGTTGATGCACAAGTTGAAGAAGAAGGTAAAATTACATTACCTTCAAAAACACTCAATGAGATAGTTTCAAAACTTGGCGATAAACTTATTACTTTTGAAATGACTGAAGGTGAAACTTCTGTAAACATCACTTGTCAAAATTCAAAGTTTGATATCATTGGTATTTCAGCTGCAGAATTTCCTCCTGAATTTTCTAATGTAAATTTGAATGAGGATGAAGGTTTTCAAATTGAAATTAGACCGTTTGTAAAAGCAGTTCGTCAAGCTGGTTTTGCAGCTGCAAGTTATGAAACAAGCAACCTTTTGTCTGGTATTGTTTGCGATATTTCAAATAATGTTATGGAAATAGCTTCTACTGATGGAAACCGTCTTGCTAGAGTTCGTGAAACTATTGATAATCAAGAGAATATGGCTCAACAATTAATAATTCCTTCTAAGACTTTGAATGAATTTATTAAAATGAGTAGTTTTATTGATGAAGATGCTGTTAAAATATATACTGAAAAATCAAAATTGATTATCAAATCAGAAAAAACTATGACTATTTCACGACTTTTGGAAGGTCAATTTCCACAATATAATAAACTTATTCCAAATGAAAGTCCAAAAGAAGCTATGGTAAATGTTTCTCAAATGACTTCTGCTTTGGAACGTGTTTCTATTATGGTTAACGAAAAAACAAGTATTGTTAAATTAGAATTTAGTCACAATACTTTGAAACTTACTGCTGATACTCCTGATTCTGGTAAATCAGAAGAAAGTATTGACATTGACTATGCAGGCGAAGATTTGACAATTGCATTCAATTATAAATATGTTCTTGAAGCTTTGAAAAACATTGATTCAGATGAAGTTAAAGTTGGTTTGAATACTCCGCTTTCAGCTACAATGTTTAAACCAAACAATGAAGAAGATTATGTATGTTTGATTATGCCTGTACAAATCAGATAATAAAAGGTGTGTAATATGAGTATGAAAGAAAATGCAATCAAGTATTTTAAAAGTGGATATTCTTGTTCTGAAAGTATTGTAAAAGCTGCATCAGAAGCAGGTTTGTGTTCTGCAGAATTGTTGCCGATTGCAACATCTTTTTCTGGTGGAATGTCATCTGGATGTGTTTGTGGTACTTTGGCAGCTGCTCAATTAATTAACGGTTACAATTTCGGGCGTGAAAATACAAAAGGAAATGAACCTGTTGCACGTCAAAATTCTTCAAAAATTGTTGATGAATTTAAAAAGAGAAATAAAGTTACTTGTTGTAGAATATTGTCAGCTGGTTTAGAAGGTATGGCGAGAAAAGAACATTGTTCTAAGTACGTTTCTGATGTTTGTGAAATATTGGAAGGAATAATGAGTATTCATGCTTAATGTTCTTGCGATATTTTTAGGCGGAGGAATTGGGGCAGTACTAAGATATTTGGTTGGTTTTAATTTATCTAAATATTTTGAGATAAGTTTGCCAATTTCTACTTTTTTAGTAAATATAATTGGTAGCTTTGTAATCGGTTTTTTGTTTTTTTTCTTTATGGAAAAAACAGATATCACACCAGCTTTAAGACTTGCTTTAACTGTTGGTTTTTGTGGTGGGTTGACAACATTTAGCACATTTTCTCTTGAAGTTTTTGGAATGCTTACAAATCACCAATTTGTTCAAGCTTTTTCTTATATAGTTTTAAGTATTATAGTATGCGTATTAATGACAATGATAGGAGCGTATTTTGCAAAACTTGTTTAAATTTGATAAATTAAATTTTATAACTGCGGGAATGCCGATTAGAACCGGAAAAGGTTCTTATCCGCAAGCGTTTGATGTGTTAAAGGAAATGAATTTAGATGGAATGGAGTTGGAGTTTGTTCACGGAGTTAGGATGAGTGATGATAACAGAATTTTTGTAAAAGAAATGGCAAAAAACTTTGTTATTACTGCGCATGGACCTTTTTATATCAATCTAAATTCTAAAGAAGAAGAAAAAATAGAAGCTAGTGTTCAAAGAATTATTGATACAGCTGCAGTTGCTGCTCAAGCCGGAGCTTTCAGTATAACTTATCATGCGGCTTTTTACATGGGAGGGGATAAGGAAACTGTTTTTGAACAGGTTAAAACTCAAACTAAAAGAATAATTGATATACTTGAAAATGAAAAAATTAAAGTTTGGGTAAGACCTGAAACAACTGGAAAAGCCACCCAATGGGGAGATATTGATGAAATTATAAATCTTTCAAAAGAATTTGAACAAGTTCTTCCATGTGTTGATTTTTCGCATCTTCACGCAAGAAGTGCCGGTGAATATAATACTTATGATGAGTTTTCAAAGGTTCTTGAAAAAATGGGAAACAATATTGGACAATATGCACTAGAAAATTTTCACGGACATTTAGCCGGAATTGAATATACCGCAAAAGGTGAAAAACAACATCTTAACCTTGAAAATTCTGATATGAATTACAAAGACTTGATAAAAGTAATGAAAGAATTTGGGGTTAAAGGTGCTTTGGTTTGTGAAAGTCCGAATATTGAAGATGATTGCAAGTTGTTGAAAAATTATTATGAAAGCTTGTAGAAAATTAATTTCAAATTTTTTATATAAAAAATAAAAAGACCGATTTTTACGTCGGTCTTTATAATTGTGTGAGTAAATGTGTATATTTATAAGTAAACGTAGTAGTAATTAATGTATTACGCAACAAGAGCGTCAGCAAATTCAGAGAAACCTGTTACAGTTTCTTGGCTAAGAGGTTTGTTTAAATATTTTGCTAACTTTTCTTTGTCGCAACCTTTTACATTTGCATAGGCAAAAGATGCAAAATCATTATCTTCAATACCTTGCAAATCATCTAATGCTGCCATAAATGCAGAACCTGCAAATGCTTGTTCTAATCTTTTTGTAGTTGCTGCATCAGATTTATCAACACCTTTTGTTAGTTGAATGCCCCAAATTTGCGCTGCAGTTGCATCAAGTGCGCTAGCTTCAACTTTTTCTGTTTTAAATTCTGAAACTTGTTTTGTTTCAGCTGCTTTTTCTTCTTTTTGAGTGCGTCTATTATTAATAGCTTCATAATAAGCTTTTAAAGCATCTATGTTTTGTTTTTCGCCACCGTTTCCGTTTACTTTAGTCATTTCCGTTTCTCCACATTTTTAGTTACTCACAGAATATATGACGGCATGTTATTTAATAAACTTTAGTAGAAAGACAAATATTATTAAGAAATGTTTACAATACTTTAGTGAGAAGTGAGTGGTGAATAGTGAGTAGACTTTATTATTAAAGTTATATTGTTGTATTTCATAACAAAAATATAACCGACCGTTAAAAACAGTCGGTTATATGCGTGAGTAAACATATATTTATTAGAAACTAAGCGATAACAACTTCAGCATTCAAATCATCTGCAATATATTCAGGCATATTTTTTACTGAAAAATCAATACTTGCAAGATTTTTCATAGAATTTTCATTCAATGTGCCATAAGTATATGCTCTGGTTAAATATGATGACCAATCATTACCTTCAATTGCATTATAAACAGCTTTTTTATCTGCTCTGTCAGCTTTTGAAAGACTAAATGTATTAAGTGTTTGAGTTAAATCGTTCAAGCTTCCTAATCTAGTATTTTTAACCTTTGTACTAAATTGTACGTCTGGATAAAAACTCATAGTTAATAATTCGTCACCTAATTCTTTGTGTTCAACATTTTGGGTTTTACCAACAGGTACATCTGGTTTTACTTCTGCCGGTTTTTGTAATCCGTTTTGTTGATTTACTCTCTTGTCGTCGTTGTTGCCAAACAAGCCAAAATTTCCATTAATAGATGTCATAATTCCATTTCTCCGTTTCTTTGTTTACTCACGTTCTCTTAATTTATTTTCTTTATCCTATTAGATGTTTTCCATATTTATATAAAGTATTTATGTATTTAAAAATTGCGTAAATCATATATATTTCTTATATATTTGTTAATAAATCTTAATAATTATACAGGAAATCATTTTCGGCGTATATGGCAGTATGACTGAATGTAGACTTATGGCTAATAGTAAAAATATCTCGTTTTGTTAATATTGTAATATCGCTGGATAAATATTGCAAAAGATAATTTGGGAATTATGAAAGAAAAAAATAGTGATTTTACAGTAAGAGAGATTGATGTATTAACTTTTTTGGTAAACGGCGATAGTAATAATGTTATTGCGGAAAAATTGTGCATTACAAATCATACTGTAAAAGCACATCTTACACAGATTTATAAAAAATTAGGGGTTACAAACAGAACATCAGCGGCAATTAAAGCGAAAGATAATAATATTATTCCTCATCCAAACTCAAAACAGCCATAAATGCTTCTTGAGGAACTTCTACTCTGCCGACTGATTTCATACGTTTTTTACCTTTCTTTTGTTTTTCCAAAAGTTTTCTTTTACGAGAAATGTCACCACCGTAACATTTATCCAATACATTTTTGCGCATTGCTTTGATATTTGTTCTTGCAATTACTCTTCCACCTACTGCTGCTTGAATTGGAACTTCAAACAATTGACGAGGAATTATTTCTTTCAATTTCGCAGTTAATTTTTGACCGATATAAAACGCACTGTCCTCATGGCAAATTACAGAAAGTGCATCAACAACTTCACCTGCAAGCATAATATCAAGTTTTACAAGTTTAGAGCGTTTATAATCTTTAAACTCGTAATCCATACTTGCGTAACCCTTTGTACGTGATTTTAATTGATCATAAAAATCTGTGATAACTTCACTTAAAGGAATTTCATATTCAAGACTTGCACGAACTTTATCAATGTAAGTCATGTTTTTAAAAATTCCACGTTTAGTTTGAGCTAAATCCATCAAAGTTCCTACATAATCATTTGGAGCGATAATTTGAACTTTTACATAAGGTTCTTCAATGTAATCTCTCAATTGTGCTGGAGGAAGATTTGCAGGGTTGTCAATTTCTATCATTTCACCATTTGTTTTATAAACATGATAAACAACAGAAGGTGCAGTTGTTACGATAGAAAGTCCATATTCTCTTTCCAATCTTTCTTGAGCAATTTCCATGTGTAGCATACCTAAAAATCCGCAACGGAAACCAAATCCAAGTGCGCTTGATGTTTCTGGTTCAAAGGTAATACTACTGTCATTTAATTTAAGTTTTTCTAAAGCTTCTTTTAAATCTGCATAATCATCATTATCAACAGGATAAAGTCCAGAGAATACCATTGGTAAAGCTTCTTTGTAACCCGGAAGCGGTTCAGATGCAGGATTTTCTACTGTTGTAATTGTATCGCCTACAAATCTTGTTAATTCTTTGATAGAACCTGCAAAATATCCAACATCACCGCAGACAAGTTCATCAACTTGAACTCTCATTGGTGTTTGATATCCAAGTTCAACAACTTCATATTCTTTTCCTGATGCCATAAATCTGACTTTGTCACCAAGTCGAATTTTTCCATCCATAATCTTAAAGAAACATAGAGTTCCTAAATATTGGTCATAAGCACTGTCAAAAACCATTGCTCTAAGTGGATTTTCAGAATTATCTACAGGAGGCGGAATTAAATCAACAACTGCCTCTAAAACTTCATCAATACCAATACCGGCTTTTGCACTTACAGGAATTGCCATCGAAGCATCAATTCCCAAAACTTCTTCTATTTCTTCTTTTACTCTGTCAACATCAGCGGAAGGAAGGTCAATTTTGTTAATAACAGGAATAATTTCCAAATTCTGTTCGATTGCAAGGTAAACGTTAGCCAAAGTTTGAGCCTCAACACCTTGAGTTGCATCAACGATTAACAAAGCACCTTCGCAAGCAGCAAGAGAACGTGAAACCTCATAAGAAAAATCTACGTGACCAGGAGTATCAATTAAATTTAATTCATAATCTTTACCATCTTTAGCTTTATATTTCATTCTTGCAGAGTTTAGCTTGATGGTAATCCCACGTTCACGCTCAATATCCATAGAGTCCATAATCTGGTCTTGCATATCACGTTGAGCAACAGTTCCTGTTTTTTCAAGCAATCTGTCTGCAAGGGTAGATTTTCCGTGATCAATATGGGCAATAATACAAAAGTTTCTTACATTTTCTCTATATTTCATAATTATTATTATATAGAAAAAATTCAGAACATCAAGTGAGTAAAGCTTTTTATCTCACCAAGCCTTCTGTTTCATTAAACATAACCATATAAAAATCAGGACTTGTCATATTTGGATTTTTCTTCATAAATTTTTTAACATCAAAATTATCCAAATACTTATCTAATTTTTTAAGAATTTTTTCATTATCTTCATGTTCTGTTTTTAATTTTGCGATATATTGACGTGTCATTGAAAGAATTTCGTCTTCTGTCAAAATAGGTTGTCCGCCTATTAAAACTTCATCCGGTTCTTCTTCGTCAATATACTTTTTTAATTCTTTTTTAGGATCTTCTTTTTGTCGTCTGCCATTACTATCGGAAGATGTAGAAGAAGAAATTGCTCTGTTACCAAAAGGATTGTTTACATTATTAAACATATAAGATGCCTCATTTTTTTTATTAAATTACGGCAAATAAAAAATTTTCTTTAATTAAATCATACTTTTGTATTAGATATAACCCTTACGGGATAGCACCCACCTTTCTCCTCCCTTAAGAGGGAGGATTATATATTGTTTAGCTATATTAATTACTTTTTAGCTATTTATAATACAAATTTTGCATTAATGTGTTTAGATATCTATTATTCATCTTGCGGATGTTTAATCAAACCTGCGGTTGCTGCGTACATTGCTGCAGAAATTTCTGCAGTTGAAGAAAATGGCCCGTACGATTTAATGAATTTTGAAACATCAAATGTATTCATATACCGAGCAATTGCGGTTTGAGATTCTTCTGTCAAATTGCCGACAAATAAAATATTTTTCAAATAATTTTGCGCTTTTTCTTCAATATCAGATTCTCCATAATCGGAAGAAGAAAATTCTGTGACATCTTTATCTTCTTTTTCTTTCGCAGAAACTCCATATTCTTTGGCTTTTTGAGTTGATTGTTCCTCTTGTTCTTCTTCTACTTTTTCTTCTTCGTCAACACCTTGAGCTGCTGATGTGTAAGCTTTTGATGATACTCCTGAAATTTCCATATACCTATCCTTTCTGTAACTACTTTTACATAATGGTATATCGGACACTTTTTTTAGAACTTTAGAATTTATAAAGAGATGTTAAGATAAAATAATTAATATCAATTTATTTTTGTTAGAGATGGGGTTGACAAACATTGAAAAATCGTAAATAATGAAATCAAAGGGTGGCACCTTGAGAAAGTGCCGGGAACTCTTTAGAAATCGAAGTGGCATCTACTTATTTAAGTGGGTGCTACTTTTTATTATGAATAAAATCAAAAATAACATAATTAATGTAAGATTGAGATTTTCCATAGATGACCTCCTTTCATTAAAACAATCGACCGAAATCGAAGATGTATGTTGTGTCGATGTTTTTAGAAAAAAGTTCCTTTTACCCAAAAATTATATTATTATTAAATTTTATTTTTGTCTATTTGTAAAATTATTGTTTTAATAAAGACTTATAGTAAATTTTATTTTCATGTTATAATGAAAACTATGAGAAAACCAATTGTAGCAATAGTAGGGCGACCAAATGTCGGAAAATCAACTTTTGTAAATCGTTTGATAGGTACAAGAAACTCTATCGTTGATGATTTGCCTGGTGTAACACGTGATAGAATTTATTTTGATGTTGAATGGCAAAATAAATTATTTACTGTAATTGATACCGGTGGAATTATTCCTGGTGACGAAGATGAAATAATGTTGTCTATTTTTGATCAGGCAAAAATTGCTTGCGAAGAAGCTGACAAAATTATATTTATTGTTGATGGAAAAGAGGGTGTCAACCCTGTTGATTATGACATTGCTAATATTTTAAGACAATCCGGAAAACCGGTTTTCTTAGCAGTGAATAAATCTGATAATAAAGAATCTTTATTAATGGTGAATGATTTTTATTCATTAGCAATAGGTGAACCTATTGGTATATCAGCACTTCACGGTTCCGGTGGTGTTGGTGATTTATTGGATTTGGTTACAGAAGATTTTTCAAGAGATGTTGAAAAAGAAGAAGATAATACGATTAGAATTGCAATAGTTGGCAGACCAAATGCCGGAAAGTCTTCTATTGTAAACGCTTTATTGAATGAAAATAGAGTAATTGTTTCTAATGTTTCAGGTACAACTCGAGATAGTATTGACAGTTCTATAACGTACAAAGATAGAGAATTTGTTATTGTTGATACTGCAGGTATCCGTAAAAAATCAAAAGTTGACTGGGGTGTAGAAAAATTTGCTGTAGATAGAGCAATTCGTTCAATTAGGGATTGTGACGTTGCTTTATTGGTAATTGATGCCACTCAAGGAATTTCTGATCAAGATAAAAAAATTGCATCTATTATTACAGAGGCAGGAAAAGGTTTGATTATTGCGATTAACAAATGGGATTTGATTGAAGATAAAAAATCAAATACAATTAATCAATATAACAAAAAATTGGCAAATGATATTCCTTTTTTAGAATATGCGCCAAAAATTTATATTTCAGCCGTAACAAAACAAAGATTAAATACAATTTTCACAGAAGCAGAAAGTGTTTATGCAGAATGTACAAAACGTATTTCTACAGGACTTTTGAATAAGGTTATAAAAGAGGCTTATATGCTTAATCCGCCTGCATCTTCAAAAGGTAAGCGGTTGAAAATTATGTACGTAACTCAAACAGGTATTCAGCCTCCGCATATTGTTATTTTTGCAAACAATGCAGATTTGATGAAAGATCATTATAAGCGTTATGTAGAAAATAAATTGCGTGAAGCATTTGGATTTTTCGGAACACCAATAAGGCTATCAGTAAGAGAACGTTCTGATAAAGATAAAAAATAAGCACAAAAAAGAGGATTTTTATAATCCTCTTTTTAATTTATTATAACTTGCTAACGAAACATAAAACATCGTCAAATAAGTTTTTAATCGGAACAGAAACATCAAAAGCAAGAATTTTTCTGATGTATTCGATTTTATCCTCAAAGGATAATGTTTTTCTGCGTTCTTCCGGAATTTCGGCAATAATTCGTTCAATTTTGCTTTCATCAATTTCAATTTTATATTTTTCTAGCAATTCTTCTGATAACATAATATTTTCAGAAATATTTTCAATAGGGTAAATTGCGGAAAAATCAATTTCCAATGTGTCTAGTTCGTTCAAATTTTTCATTTTTCTATTTTTAACTCCTTTTTATACTTTACACAAACGCTTCTGTTACAAAAGATGCCATTTCGTCAAACATATTTTGTAGTGGCTTTGTAATGTCAATCATTGCGTTTTCTTGAATTTCAGCTAATTGCTTATCAATTGATTTAGAAACAACCTTTTCATTTTTTTCAACTATAGGGGCGTGGAAGTTGTTTTCTTCCAGTTGTTTTAATAAATCTCGAGAAAAATCAGTTGTATTTCTCAGAGAAGAAAGAATTGCACAATCAATTCTAAACAAATCTTCAGAACTCAATTCACTGCTAAGCATTCTCTCCATTGAGTCAATGTCATTAATATCCCTCATAATGCCATTGGCTACAGTGTTACAATCCATGACTGTAACGTTTTCAGTTTTTGAATCCATTTAAAGTTTTACCTCCAATTAACTATTGCACTGTCAGTAATTTTTATCTCGGATTTTTTTAGTAAAAACTTTAATAAAACAAACACATTGTTACATAATGTTTACAAAGAGCGTAAAACGTAATAAAATCAAATATCTTCCGAAAAAAAAAGTCTCGTTGTTTGACAAGACTTATAAATATACATTTACCCCACACTCTTTATAACACAAAAGAGTGTATTTGTCAACACGTAACGAAATGTTTTAATTTCTAATTCAAGTAACCAACTATAACTCTGTCAATTCCTGCCAAATCTTTTATTACTTCAATATTAGAAAAACCACTTTTTTCCATAATAGATTTAACATCATTTGATTGTCCAATTCCGAGTTCAAATAGTAAATATCCTTTACTATTAAGGATTTTTGGCGCATTTTTAGTTATTTTTTCGTAAAATTCCAACCCTTTTTCGTCGGTTGTGTAAAGTGCAAGTTCAGGATCAAATTTTACTTCTGTTTGAATATTTTCTTTTTCTAATGGCGGAATATATGGAGGATTTGATATGATTATGTCAAATTTTTCACCATCTTTTATGTTTGAAAAAACGTCAGATTTTCTAAAAATTGCTTTATTAAAAAGGTTTAATTTAGATGCGTTATCTAGTGCTGTATTTAAAGCATCGGAAGAAATATCAAGCCCAATTATTTGACAATCAGTGTATTTTGCTATCATACAAGCGATACATCCAGAGCCTGTTCCGACATCAAGTGCCATTTTAAAATTATTTTCATTAATTATCTCAATTGCTTTTCTTACAAGGATTTCTGTTTCATCACGTGGAATTAAAACGGATTGATTAACGATAAATTTTTCGCCCATAAAATCTGCAAAACCGATAATATGTTGGATAGGCTGACGAGTTTTGGCTCTTAATTCGGCTTTTTCCTTCACAATACGGAGCTTTTCGTCAGTTAATTTGTTTCCCATAACAATATCTTTAACCCCATAATTGGCAAAATGTTCTAGAAGCATTTTTACTTCCGTATTTGCTTCGTTAGGTTCTATTCCGCTATCAGTCAATATTTTCAAAATCTCTTGAATACTCATTTATAATCCTATCTATCTCATCTCTTGCTTGTAATTTTGAGGTTAATTCTTGTTTTTCTAAATTATATTTTTTACAAAGTTTTTCGTAATAATAAAGTTGTTTTTTTGTTGGAGTTTCTTTTGACATTTTGACTTCTCTCAAAAAAGCTCGTTTTTTCTTTTCATATTCTTTTTGTGCCTGAATGATTGGTTCTTGTTTTTTCTTGTAATCATAGTATTTTCGGCACTCTTTTAAGAAAAGCATAGTATCTTTCAAAAAAGTTTCGTCATCAAGATAATTTTCTAAAAACTCAAAATGCGGATTATTTATCTCAAAGTAATATCTCTCATCTTCCAAAAATTTGTCAAGAATATCATCAACAGACAATTCCGGCGATTTTTTCACTAAAGCACGCAAAAAGTTGCACAATGCAGACTTTTGGTTCTTTGTCATATCTAAATAAATCTGATTTTTTACCTGATACATAAGTCGATTTTAGCAAAAAATAAATACATTTACAAAATATTAATTTCAGATTAAAATAACAGTAAAGGGAAGCTCCTGCTTGCCACCACCATCACAGACTTGTTAAGTAGACTTTAAATGGAAAGGTGGTGATGAAAAAGTGGAATTCTGTATTACAGAAAAAGCGCTATGGCTTATCTTTTGGATAATCATAGCACTTAAATCGCTTAAATAGGGAGTTAAGTAAGATCTCAAGAGCCAAGACAAGACCTCTTGAGGTCTTTCCCTACATGCACATTATTTACGATATTATGAATTTTGTCAAGTGTAAAATTTTATTTTTTAAACAAATCCTTAACACTGAATTTGTCGAGTTTTTCGTTATGAAACTTAAGAAATTTTTTCGCAATAGGATTTGTTTGGCGAGAAACTTTCTTCTCTGTCTGCTTTTCTTCAGTTTTGGTTTTATTTTCGATTACTGTAAAATCTCTCTTGTCCATAAAACTATTATACCTCTATTTTTATAAAAAAGTATTAGTTAAAAAAATTGACAAAATTTTATATAAAAAGTATATAATATTACATTTCGTTACATTTGTAGTTTTGCAATTCTTAGTTGAAAAACACCTTCTATATCAACACTGTTAAGCATTTCACCTATTAAATCATTTGGATTTATGTTTTTTGTAAATTCAGGTAAAATTCCTAAAATTTTTACTTCTGTGTATTCCTCAATCAATCGTGGCATAAGTCTTAAGTTCACGTCATCGCATTTTTGTGGATAGTTGTTAAGAATAACTCCTCGCATATTAATTCCTGTTTCTTTTGCGTGATTAATTGAAAGGATTACGTTGTTTAAAGACGGATTTTTTGCGGAAACAACCATTAATAAAGGCAAATCAAGGCATTTTATCATATCTTCTTCCAAAAAATTTTTACTTAAAGGCGAAGCAAGACCGGAAACTCCGTCAACAACTAGGCATTCGTTTACATCTTGAATATTTTGGAAATCTCTTAAAATAGTGTTTCTTTCAATTACAATATTTTCTGCTGCGGCAGCTAAAAGAGGTGAATTTTTGGATTTGAAAAGGTATGAATAATATGTTTTGATGTATGGGTCAACAAACTTTATGAATGCAATATCAGGAGATTGAACGAAATTATTCAGTATTTCTACACCGGTTTCAATTGGTTTGTAAACTCCTGTTGAATACCCAAGACTATTCATTGTAGCAGTTAGTCCGGCTGTTACAAAAATTTTATCAGAATGTTCGTCTGCCCCTGTTATGTACAAATTTAGCATAAGCTAATACTAGCACTTAATACGTCATTTGCCAATTGTCATTAATCAATTTTCCTACTGCTTTTAAAATAATTTTTATAAATTAATGAATTGAAACAAATAGCACTAAAAATATTAAAAGTGAAATAACAAATGTTATTCCAACTAATATCCAAAATATTGGAAAACTCTTTTTAGATTTGCAAACCATTACGGATGACTGTTTTTTAGTAGTTTTTTTCTTTGTTGTTTTAGTTGATTTTGATTTTGTTGCAGAAGATTTTTTTAATTTTGGTTCGTCAAAGTCACTTGATTTAACAGCTTTTTCTTTTGCTTCTTTATACCTATCTGAAAGTTTTTTGTTTTTTTCACCCGTAACTAAAAGTTCCGTATCATAACTCAATCGCATAATTTTGGGGTTAGCTTTTCTATTATAAATGCAATAACTTATCGCAACTTCAAAAGCTCTTTTTAAGCACTCCAAAGCTTCCATTCCGTCTTTTTTTACAGAACCTGAATGAACAGCACTATTTCCGTGTTTTTTCAGAAAATATAAATCGTTGATAAACTCTTTTTCTTCAATATTTCCAAACGAGCAATCATTAAGAGTAGCAAGCATTTCGTCAAAAGTTTCTTCTGTTGTTCGATTTTTGCCCAAAACTTTTTTACAAACATGTTCTCCAAAACGTCTTGTCTGAACCATAGATTGCTCAAAATATTCGTCACGATATAATTTTTCGGCTTCTGCAACGATTTCAAATAAATTTTTATCTACTTTTTTTAAAAAATCAAAATTTGTTGGCATTGGTAAATAAACATATTGGCGAGATATCTATCCCGCCTAACCTTTAATTTTTAGTAAAAAATAGGGAAGGTTTTTCCTTCCCTATTTTGTCGTTATTTAGAAATTCTACCAGGAACTACAACTCCACCTTTTAAGTTCTTTTTGTAAAATTCTACGTGTGGTTGAAGTACGCTATCCAAAACTTCTGGGAATTCTTTTCCACCCATAATTTTTTCAACGATTTCTTGGTAAACTGTTGCAAATGCTCTCAATTGAGTTAAAGCACCAGCTGCTGCCGGAGTTAAACCTATACCTTGAGTTTTAGCAGTTTCTAAGAAGAAAGCACCTGTAACTTCGTAAGATTTTGTCAAAGCTTCAACATAGCTTTCAGCGTTTTCTTTGCAAACACCGTTATCTTGAGGAACTGTCAATGCAAATGCAAATTTGTTAGCAGGATTGAAGTGTGCTTCTGCTGAGTGGTGCATAGCATCAGGAACTTTTGCAACCTGTTTCAAAGTATCTTTTACAGATTCGTTTTGCATTTGTGCATGCCAGTAAACAGTGTTTTCAAAAATTGAACCCATATATTGGTGAACTGATGTCAAAATACCGTTCATTTTAGCATTAGCCCAGAAAATACCTTCTTTCAAAGCGTCATTAATGCTTAAATCAGCAGTTAAAGCTTCAGAAGAAATTTCTTGAGCAGCGTTTAACATAGTAACCATATCTTCTTTTTTCATGCCTGCATAAGCAAGAGTAAATAAAGCGTGATCATCAAATGCTGAGAAACGACCACCTACATCATCATGAATAAACAAGTCACCTAACCAACCTTGTTCATTAGAAGTTCTTCTTAATTCGCTTTTTTCAGCATTTCCGTCTGTAACGGCAATAAAATGTTTGTGAGCAAGTTTTTCAGCTTCTTCTTGTGATTTACCTTGAGCTTTGTAAGCATCGGTAAGCATAGCAAGAACTCTCAAGAAACCATCTTTAGTTTCAAAAGTAGAACCTGATTTAGATGCGATTAGGTAGTTTGATTCAAGAACATTGTCTTCTAATCTGTATAAAAATCTTTCTAAACTTGCAGAATCAACATCTGAATAAAATTCAATTGTATCATGTTTAACATTCAAACCATTGATAGACAACATATGTTCAACAGTGTGTTTTGAACCGCCAATACCCATAACGCTAAGTTTTTTAGCACCTGTTTGAGCTTTTAATTTATTTGCAAGTTCATAAATTTCATCAACTCTTTTTGCTTGATTTTCAGGTAAGTTTACCCAGTTCAAGAACTGTCCTTTTTTGTTAGCTCTTGAAGAAAATTCGTTAACAAATTCACTTACTTTTGGAGAATATTCGCCAAAATCAACACCAGTGAATTTTACAGTTACGTTAGAATTTTTTGTCAACATAATAACCTCTTTCTTTGTGTTCACAGTGATATTTTAGCATAAATAAGAGGAAAGTGAAAAGAAAGTTTTGTTGTCGGGTTAGTATATTTTCAATAACTTTTTACGCAGACTGTAATTTTATATCGTATTTATAACCTAAACCTCTAATAAGTTTAAATGCTGTGTCTATACGAGGAGTTACTTTACCATTCAAAATATCATATAAATTAGCTCTATTTAAACCTGCATTATTGGCAATACGTGTAATTGCACCACGTTCGCTATGTTTTACAACTTCTAATAAACATTCTACAAATTCATCAACATCGCCAGTGTTCAAAAATTCATTTAGAGTATCTTCTAGCCATGCTTGTGTAAACCCTTTATCTTTAAAGCATTCTGCAAAATGGTCATCAAAATTTGGGGCTTTTTTTATAAAATCTTGTAATTTATCTTTATCAAATTCTATCATATTGAGTTTCTCCTAATGAAATCATTAAAATAACTATTACACTTATTTATTACTTGTTTTTGGTCTTTTTTCTCACTACCACCAACAAATAGAACTAAAACACTATTTAAATCATAGTAATAAATTCTATATCCTTTACCAAAATTCATTCTAATTTCAGATAATTCAGAGTTCTGTAGTGGTTTATGATCGGCATAATTTCCCTCAATAACTTTTCTCACTTGTTTTTCAATTCTGACTTTTATTGAATTATCTAAATTATTGAACCATTTTAGATATGGACATTCACCATCTTGTGTATAATAATAAACTATTGTTTTCATTACTTTTCCTAATTATATTGTATCCCAAACCGACAGTTTTGTCAAGATGCAGACACTACCAACAAGGCTCAAAGCATCTAACTACGCATCTTTTTTGATTTTCTTCATCAATAGTAACAATGGAATTACGGCTAAACAAAGCACCCCAAATATTCTGAATGAATCTATAAACGCCCATAACGTTGATTGTTTTACTAATTGTCCATAATATGAATACTGCGCCATATACTGAGCTACAGAATGTTCTGTATAAGCTGACAATGCACCGGCAGTTGTTTGAACTCTTTCAATAAATACAGGGTTTAATTCAGACATTTTTCCAACCAACATGTACTGGTGAATTTGTGCAAATCTTGTCAACATAGTTGCAACAAGGGATGTTCCTATTGCACTTCCGATATTTTTCAATAAGTTTTGGATACCTGTTGCATTCGTCATTTGTTCATTTTTGAGTGTATCAACAGACAAATTCATAATAGGAACCATCGAAAGTCCCATTCCCATTCCCATAAAGAAATTCGGAATTGCAATATTCATATTTGAAATCTGTAAATTTAAAGACCCGAAAACCAAACTTGAACCACCAATAAGTGCCAGTCCTAGCATTACAAATAATCTGTTATCAATTTTATTTGATAAAGTTCCTGTTATAAGCATTGATAACATACTTCCAAACCCTCTTGGCATCATAGTTGCACCACTCAAAAATGCCGTATATCCCATCATACTTTGTAAAAACTGAGGAAGAATTGCCAGTGACGCATACAAAACCGCCTGAATTACAACCTGAATAATAGTTCCGGCTGAAAAGTTTCTATCTTTAAATACTGATAAATCTACAAGAGAATTTTTATTTGTAAGTTGTGAATGAAAAAATAAAATACAAGCAACAACCGAAACACCGAAAGTCCAACAAATCCAAGTTGCATTGAACCAATCTGCATTATTACCTTTGTCCAAAACTGTCTGCAAAGTTACAAGCCAAATAGTTAGATAAAAGAACCCTTTTCCGTCGATTTTTACATTATGTTGTCGCTTTGCATAAGGCGGATCTTCAATAAGTTTTTTAGACAAAAGAGCCGCAATACAACCAAAAGGCACATTTATATAAAAAATCCAAGGCCAAGTCCAGTTGTCTGTAATCCATCCACCCAAAACAGGCCCGATAATAGGAGCAAGAATTACTCCCATACCGAAAACAGACATTGCTGCGCCACGTTGTTCTTTTGTGAAACTTTCGATGATTATGGCTTGTGAAATAGGTAAAATTCCGCCACCGCCAAAACCTTGCAAAATACGGGCAAAAATCATAAATTCAATATTTTTCGCCATACCGCAAAGCATTGATGCAATCGTAAACATTAAAATACTTATTATAAAAAAGTTTTTACGCCCACAAAGTTTACTAAAAAAATCAACTGCTGGAATAACAATACCGGCTGCAATCAAATAACTTGTCAAAATCCACATGGATTCATCTCTTGTAGCCGAAAAACTTCCTGCCATGTGAGGTAAGGCAACATTTCCGATTGTTCCGTCAAGAACATAAATAAAAACTGCAAGCATAACCGGAATAATCATTATCCACGGATTAATCTTCGGTTTCCATTCTTCTGTTGTCGTTTGTGGCATTTAGTATCCTTTATCTCTACTTCTTTTCTTCACCTTTCATTATAAACATAAAGGGTATTAAAATAAAACAACATGTCGCAAAAACTTTAAAAGTTGTCATATAAGCACACAATGTTGATTGTTGAATTAATTGATTATAAAGCATTTTACTTGCCATATATGTTGAATTTAGCATATCTCCGGCTTGATTAATAAAAAAGCCTGCATAAGTGCTTAATCTATCAGCAAATTGTGGATTTAAGTCATTTGTAAATTTAACAAGTCCGTTTTGATGAATTTGAGAAAACCTTGAAATCATTGTTGCAACAAGAGAAGTTCCAATTGCACCGCCAATAGTTTTTAACAAATTCTGTAACCCTGATGCGTTTGTCATCTGGTCATTTCTCAAAGTTATACAAGATAGGGTTGTAATTGGCATAAATGAAAATACCAAACCGATACCAAAAATCATGTTTGGAATTGCGATATTCATTGGGTTAATTTGCAAGTTCAAATCGCTTAACATCCATCCGCCTAAACCAAGACAGAACAAACCTATCAAGCCATAAGTTCGATATTTTAATTTTCCGCCAAGCGCACCAAAAACTAATAGCGCAATAAGTGACCCCAAACCTCTAGGCATAATAGCAAGTCCACTTAAAAATGAATCATATCCTAACATTCCCTGTAACATTTGAGGCAACATAGCTAAAGAACCTAACATTACTGCGTTAATAAGTACCAACATACAAGTTCCGAAAAGGTAATTGGTATCTTTCAACACATCCAAATGAACAATCGGATTTTTATCTCTAACCTGTGATATGAAGAATAATACACAACCAATCAATGCAACCAAGCTGAACCAACATACCCAAGTTGCATTAAACCAATCCGCATCATTACCTTTATCAAATACAATTTGTAATGGAATTAGCCAAATACATAGCCATAAAAAGCCCATTTTATCAAGTTTAATATTATTCTGTTTAGTGGCATAAGGGGGATCTTCTAAAAACTTTTTCGCCATAGCTATACACATAAAACCAACCGGTACATTTATAAAGAAAATGTATGGCCAAGACCAGTTTTCTGTAATATAACCACCCATAACAGGTCCAATAATAGGAGCAATAATTACAACAAGTCCGAATATTGCCATTGCTTTGTTTCTAGCTTCACCTTTAAAGCTTTCCATACAAACAGCTTGCGCCATCGGCATTAAACATCCACCGCCAAAACCTTGTAAAGCCCTTGCAATAACAATCATTACAATAGAATTAGCAATTCCGCATAAAAATGATGCTATAGTGAAAACAAACACACCTAACATAAAGAAGTTTTTTCTACCCATCAATTTACACAAAAAATCAATCATTGGGATAATAATGCTACTTGCCATTAAATAACTTGTTAAAACCCATATAGATTCTTGTGAACTAACTGAAAAAGTTCCTGCAATATGGGGTAATGCTACGTTCGCTACTGTTTCATCTAATGCATACATAAATGTAGCAATCATTACCGGCATGATAATCAGCCATGGGTTATTCTTGGGAACCCATTCTTGTGTTTGTTCTATTGTTTCTGACATTTATTTGTAAATCCTTTTTTATATAATGATGGCGGGGTAGGTACCCCGCCCTAATTCTCTTTTATTTTACTTTAACCTTTGGTACAACTGACATTCCAGGAACGATGTTGTAAACGTTAGGGTCGATTTTTTCAGTAAATACGATTTTTACAGGTATTCTTTGTACGATTTTAACAAATGAACCTACAGCGTTTTCTGGTGGGAACAAGCTTGATTTAGCACCAGATGCTCTTTGAATACTGTCGATTTTACCTTTGAATACGTGATCTGGATATGTGTCAATTTTAATATCAACTTCTTGACCAACTTTCATGTTACGTAATTGATTTTCTTTGTAGTTTGCAACAACCCAAACATTTTCAGGAACAATTACGAACAAAGGAGTTCCAACATTAACATACATACCTTTTTCAACTCTTCTTGAAGAAACTGTTCCTGTTTGAGGAGCATAAATATTTGTGTAAAAAAGGTTTAATTTTGCTTTATCTCTTTGTGCTTTAATTTCTTTCAAATCAGCATCAGCAACTTTGTTTCCGCCTTGAGATAACAAAGCTTCTTCTGATTGAGTTAAGTTTGCTTGCGCTGTATCATATTTTGCTTGTGCTGCATCAAGAGTTTGTTTTGAAACTGCACCTTGAGCAAATAAGTTTTTATATCTGTCTAAGTCTTTTTTAGCTACATCAATATTAGTTTGCATAGCTTTAAAGTTAGCTTTTGCATTCTTTTGGTTTAATAAAGTTTTTTCATACTTTGCTTCAGCTTGAGCAAGTGCGATTTCATAATCAGCAGGATCAATTTTAGCAACTAAATCGCCTTCTTTAACTTTTTGGTTATCAGTTACATAAGATTCAATAATTTGACCGTTTACACGTGGTGCAACTTGAACAGTAGTTGTTTCTACGTAGGCATCATCTGTTGATTGATAAATCAAAGCATCATGAATAATATATGCTGCCGCTGCTGCAATTACTGCACCAATACCGATTACGATAAATCTTTTGAATGGTTTGTGTTCTTTTTTTACTTCTTCTTGTTGAGTTTCTTCAACATTCTTATTCTGTTCTTCCATTTTCTACCTCATTATTTTCTAATTAATTATATATTCGTTTCTACAACCTTTTCAAGTTCAAATCTAAACTCTTTCAAAACAGTTTGAACTCTTTGCATATCCTCAGGAGGAATTCTTTTCGTAACTCCGCTAAGATATGTTTTAATTTTGTTATTAATACTATTTAACTCTTGTAAACCGGTTTCTGTAATTCCCATTTTCTTCACCAGTCTGTTGTTTTTAGTATCAATAAATCTTGTAATAAATCCTTTTTGTTCCAATTCATTTAAAATTCTACCGGTATTTGCTCTATCTTTAAGAATAAGTTTTGCTAAATCTCGTTGGCAAATTCCAGCATTAACAGAAACAGTATCAAGAGTAATATATTCATCTAACGAAATATTCAATTCAAGTTTTTTAAATAACTGATTTGTTAACATATTCATAAGTCTTGAAGTTTGCTCCAGCTCATAATGTATGCTATCTGTATAATGTCCTATTCCGTTATCTGCCACGAGTTTTCCTTTGTTTTTGTAATTTGTTTTATTATTTTAATTTGTGTTGTAAAAAAAATATGTTGCATTTACAACAATATTATGCTAACATATTGATATAAAAAATGCAAGTACATTTTCAAAAGAAGTCAATAAGGCAATAAGTGAATAGGTCAATAAGTTCTTATAACTCGCTTCGCTCGAAAATATACATTGGTGTAAAACACCCGAAACGAACTTATTCACTTATTCACAAAAATAAATAAAGGAACAAAGATGAAAAAGATTATAACAACAGCACTACTCGCAAGCATGCTTAGCATGACAATCATGCCTGCCGTTGCGGTAAGTGAGAAAAGTTCAACTACCCCAAAACAATTTAAAAGCATGATTTCTAAAAATAAAAAAACTCAACAATCAGATGATTACAAATTTAATTATGTAAATATGAATTGGTGGGGAAATTTTAATGACGATTTACTAAACGGATATATTGAAAAAGCTGTTTTAAATAACTATGACCTTAAAATGGCAACAATCAATGTTGAAGAATATTACCAAAATGTAAGACTTCAATTTTCAAACGAATTACCTAGTGCAGTTGGCGGTTTTGGACCAGGAGTATTTAAAGCTCCAGGCATGACAAATACTAAAGCAGCTTTTGGGTTACCAATTATTGTTCAATATGAAGCTGACATCTTTTTGAAAAATCACAACAAAACAAAAGCAGTAAAAAAACTTTACGAAGGTTCAAAACTTGATGAACGTGCAGCATATATTTCTGTTGCATCTGCAGTAGGTTCAACTTATTTTAATATAATTAATCTTGATAAAATGATTTCACTTCAAGAACAAATTGTTAATATCAGACAAGAAATTTATAACTTAATGCTTATACGTAACAAAGAAGGTTTAACTTCTACTGCTGATACTGTAAAAGCTAACAAAGCTCTTGTTGCAGGTCAAACAGATTTGATTGAATTGAAAAAGAATAGAGAAAAAATGCTTAACCAAATGTGTGTTTTGATTGGAGAAAGTCCTGAAAACGCTAATTCAATTAAAAGAAATTCTTTGGATAGCATAAATTATCAACTGGCAATTCCATCAGAAATTCCATCAGAAATTATTACTCAAAGACCAGATTATATGAAAGCTGAATTGATGGTTGAAAAAGCAGGTATTGATGTAAAAGTTGCCAAAAAAGAATTTTTACCGTCAATTAATATTTTAGGTGGTGCATTATTCAATGCTGGTGATATTGGAAGTTTATTCACTACTAAAAATATGCTTTTAGGTGTTGGCGGTGGTTTGATGACACCGTTATTTCAAGGTGGTTCATTAATTGCAAACTTGAAATTGAAAAAAGCAACTTATGAAAGAATTTTGCAAGACTATTACAAAACAAATTTGACGGCTATTCAAGAGGTTAATGATGCACTTGTTGCTTCAAGATTAGACAAAGATAAGATGACCCAAACAACAAAACAATATAACCTAGAAAAATCTGACTACAAGTATAATGAGAAAAAATTCAATCAAGGGACAATCTCAAAACTTGATTTAATTCAATATCAAGAAAACTTGTTGACAATAGAAAAACTTGTAGCGCAACAAAAAGTTGAATGTATGACAGATGCAATCAGTTTATACAAAGCTACAGGCAGTAAACCGTATGACTATGTAAACTAGTGTTACGTATGCGAAAAGGGGTATAATTCCCCCACAAAATAAAATTTAATAAATCACATATAATCATCACCTCTTTACTTTAAATTATTAAAGTAATGCGCCGGCAAGTCTCACTAATTGCCGGCTTTTTATTTTTTGTAGTAAAAGAATTAGTGATTAGAATTTGGGATGATTTTTCACGCTTATTTATTAATTTCCAATATAATTACTATAATCTACATCACCCTCTAGCGGTCAAGTTTCGAACTTGGTTCTTGTTCAAAGATGTGGCGTAAATTCGTTTTATTTTTAGATATTATCCAATAGGTGGATAAAAAATATTAAAAAATATAATATTTATTAAGTAAATTTGCATATTTTTTACATTTTTGGTATATAATATCCTAGAGGTAGTGTAATATGTTAATAGAGTTTAGTACAGAAAATTTTAAATCAATAAAAAATAAAATGACGTTTACTATGCAGGCTTCTTATTATAGAAGTTTAAGTAAAAATGTTGCAAGGATCGAATTGCCACAAATAGAGGGAAAGAAAAATGTAAATAAAATATTAAAAACTTCAATAATATATGGAGCAAATGCCTCTGGGAAATCTAATTTATTGAAAGCTATGGATATAATCCGAAAAATAATTATTCATTCAAATACCCATCAACCAAACCAAAAATTTCCTATTGATAGTTTTAGACTCGATTTAACATGTTCTAAAAAACCAACTAGATTTGAATTTATTTTTATTCAAAAGGGTATTAAATATGCCTATCAGGTTGTTTTAACTTCTAAAGAAGTTTTAGAAGAATGTTTATATTATTGGCCAAATGGACGTCAAGTTAAAATTTTTGAAAGAGAGAAAAATAATATTGTTTTTGGTGGTTCATATAAAGCTAAAAATAAAGAGGATGAACTAAGAAATAAGATATATGCTGAAGATACAGCGGAAAATATATTATTTTTATCTATGGCCAATAAAGTTAATATTCAACCAATAAAAGATGCTTTTACTTGGTTTGCAACGAAACTTGTAATTATTAACAGGCAAAATGGAATAGGTGATGAAACGACAAGAATGTTAGCAGAACATTTTATTACCAAACAGGAAGTTCTTAATTATTTAAAAGTTGCAGATTCTAAAATTACTGATTTTACCCTTGTAGAAAGTGATGCCGATTTAGATGCAAATCACCCCGTAAATAACTTTATTAAAACAGTCATTTTACCAGAAATTGCAAGAAAAGAAAATATTAAAATTGAAGATATTGGAAAGATTGTTGGTAAATCATATAATGAGAAAATTAAAAGATATGGTATTTCAGAAACAGGAGAACGAATATTAGTTGATTTTGATATTTCGGATGAATCAGATGGCACTCAACGCTATTACGGATTAATTGGCCCAATAATTTCATGCCTTAAAAGAGGATGTACGGTATTATATGATGAATTAGAATTACGTCTTCATCCTCTTTTGGCAAAAGGGATTATAGAATTGTTCACCTCAGATATTAATAAAAATGATGCACAGTTAATAATTACATCTCATAACGTTAATCTTTTAGATACTAAGGGTTTATTCCGAAAAGACCAAATTTGGTTTACTGAAAAAAATGAATATAGCGAAACTGAATTATATTCATTAGACGATATTACGGGTGTTCGTCATTCAATGATTAAGGCAAAAAATTATTTGAAAGGTAGTTTTGGTGCTATTCCAGACTTAAACTGGGAGGAAATTAAACTTGAAAAATAGAATACAAGAAACCCGAAGAGGAAGAAATCTCCGTGTTTTAAAGAAAAATGTTTATATTTCTTGTGAGGGTGATACAGAAGAAACGTATTTGTTAGGTTTAAAGAAACAGTTTTCCAAAAAAGCAAATATAAAGATAAGTAATAGTAGAAAAACTGCAGCTAAGGATGTAGTTAGAAATTTGATAACAAAATATAAAACTGAATATGACAAAAACGATTTAAAATACTGCATATTTGATTGTGATGAAAACACTGAACAGGACTTAATTTCGGCTAAAAAACAAGCGGATAAAGCCGGAATTAAAATAATATTTTCAAATCCTTGTTTTGAAATTTGGCTACTTTGGCATTATGAAAATAAATTTTCAGTTCAATCATCTCGTGAAAAGTTGAAAAAACAGATAGAAAAGTTTGTAAAAACTAATTATTGGACTTGTAAAGATAATCCAAATCTTTATGATTTGACAAAAGAAAAATTGGCAAATGCTCAAATGAATTGTTGTCAACGGAAAGAAGAATTATTGAAGGAGGGTGTTTTTACATATTCCAGGGCAAGCAATCCTTTCTCTAATTTTGATGACTTATACGACGATTTAGTTGCATTATAGTTATTATAGATAAATGTAAGTATGCACAGGCATAAGAACCGTATTGATAAGGCTTTTAAGGGTTTAAAATAATCTTATTTGCAATCATGCCGGTCGGATACTCCATAAATTATTATTATTGTTTCATATTATGTTTTTTAAATAAGTAAAAAATAAAATACAAAGCGGTAAGAACATTGACAATAGTCCAAATAGGTCTACCTAATGGCATTTTTATAATTGGATTGTAAAGTACTGCAATTGCAACTAATATAAAAGTTGTGTCCGTATTATTTGATGGTGCTATAAATAATTCTCTTACTGTGCCAAAACAAACTAAAAAGCGCAATAAAATATAGTAACCATAAGGCAGAGGCAACAAAGCTAAGAATAAAAAAAATATTAAAAGAAAAATCATAAATACTCCTTTTTAATATTGTCTGTGTATTGTTGCTTCATCTTTTGAAAGGTCTGATAATGCAAGTTTCGCAACTGGTACTATGTCTGCACGTAATGAGGACTGGTCTAGTTTACACATGTTAATTGCTTTGTTTAAGTCTTGTCTAGCTAAGTCATTCTGATAAGTCGCACTATAAGCTAAGCCTCTTAGAACAATAACATCTGGGCTTTGTCTAATTTCTAAGGCATTTGTATAACTCAAAATAGCTGCATTTAATAAAAATAATGAACATTCAGCTTCTCCCCTATTATAGTAATAGTTAAATTGAGCTTTGTTAGACATTGAATATATGTATGTTGTTGGTAATGTTTCAAAGTCATTTAGTGCCTGTCTATATTTTTTCAATTCAACATAGCACAACCCCCTTGCAAAATAATAACCATACCTTTGATTTGGTGGAATATTACTATTAATTAATTTAGTGTAGCTATTAATGGCATCATTATAATTTTTTGTGATTTTTGAAAGTAGTGCATGTGAGTCAAGCGCATAAAAACTATTTGGAAATTCTATCAGATATCTATTTGCAATAACTAAGCTTTTTTGCATGTCTCCAGTTTGCATATAGTAAGTTAAAGGTTTAAGGTATTTAATTTCTGCTTCTTGTTCAGGTGTAAATCCTGTATATTTAGTATTTGTTTTGTTAATATTATACTTTTGTTTAGTGGATACGTACTCCGGTTGTAAATATTCTTTTTTTACCCAGCCGTATTTGTATTTTTGTTTTGAGTAGTATTCTATGTAAGCCCAATCGTCATTCTTATATTGAACCGCAACGTAATGATTTCTTGGTAAAGTATCAATAATTTTACTATTTAGTTGAGCGGAAGCACGCACATTAAGTTTATCTGTAACATTTACATAATCTGCGCATGCCGGCATGGTGGCAAGTAATATTGTGCTAAGTAGTAAAAAATATTTTTTATTCATTTTCTTGTTGCTCCTCGTCTTCTGGAAATAAAGCATAGTATGCTTCGTTTGAGGTGTAGTTGTTATGTTTTAAAATGTAATAACCTTTGCTTAAGATTTCATTTGCTTTACTATTGTAAGGAATATTTTTTAATAACCTTTCGTATTTTGCTCGACCGATAAGTGTTATTTTTCTTGGTCGTTTATAATCGCTATATTCATAGTCGCTTTCAACATCTTGCCAATTTGTATAATCATAGACATTAGGTATCATAAACGCATAAGTATATACGTCTATTCTTTGATTTATTTCTTTTGTAAGTAGTGGATTGTTATTTTGCTTTTCAAATTTACTCCACTCGACAAGCCAATCTGCAATTGTATTAATTGTTATATGTAAGCTTCCATCACTCCAAACTCCTATTCTTCCATGCAGGTCATTTTGTTCTCTACATCTGATTTGCCAAAATTTTTGCCAATTGGAATTTAAGAATAAACTTAAGTAATATTGGTAATCGGCATTTATTTCAGTTACCATAAAGCCTTCGCCGGCATAAAATATTTTGAGTGATTGAATTTCTGGAGCATATTTTACGCGAAATTCACTGTCGCTATTATGTGTGTATCTAATGCCTTTATAGAAAAATTCGGAATAACCACTATCTGGAAATAATTCTGAACTAAGTTCACTATAATTAAAGCAATATATAAAACTAATATAGTTGCGCAAGTTCTCGTAATATATTGAGTATATTTTGTTTTTATTTTTGTTAGAGTGAAATTCTTTTAGATACTTTTCAATGTCTTTGTCTTGTTCTTTGATAATATCTAAGATTTGTTTATCATTGTAGCCGGCATGTTTAATCATTGTTTTGTTAGTTGGTACAATGCTTTTATAACTTTCTATTGGCGGTTCTTTGTAGTTATAGATTTCAGAATAAATAATGTGTTTTACTCTGTCATACTGTAATGATAACAATTTTAATGAACATAACGTTTTATAATTGTTTACTACAAAAAGTCCGGCTATACCGGTAACAATAAGTATTGATATGATTAATGTTTGTTTTTTCATGTAAAACCCTTTTTAAGCAAATAAAGAACCGATGAGATTAATACCAAAGAAAACTAAAATAGCTAATAAGATATTCCAATCCCAAGCAACGACCGCTCCCCATATTCCTAAAGATAAGGATATAATGTCTAGTACTGGGAGAAGAAATACTTTTTTATGTTCAGAATTAACTAATGATTTAATAAAAATAAATCTTTTAAGAAGCAATATTCCGACAATCACAACAGCTCCAATAAGTATTGCGACTACTACATCAAAAGAAAAAATCTCGCTTAAGCCTGCGCTGAAAGTGTAGGCAATAAAACATATAAATATAAATTGGATTGGTGATGAAAACAAAATTGCTCCTTTCTACCTGATAAACTTTCTAAAAGTAAATTATTTTACCATTATATATTGTAAATTACTATATTAATTGTCGTAAAGTCAATATAATATCAAATAATATCGTTCAAATAATGTACAAAAATAGTTATTCTAAAAGGGAAGATTATGAACGATATTAAAAAACTTTTGGGCAAAAGAATTAAAGAGTTAAGAAAAGCGCAAGGAATTTCACAACAACAATTGGCGGAGCTTGCGAACATCGACCAACGGAATTTAAGCCACATTGAATGCGGCGACACATTCCCATCAAGAGCTTTGTTAGAAATATCCGGCGCATTAAATATTGACCTGAAAGATTTGTTTGACTTTGAACATCTTGAAATGACTGCAGAGAGAATGAGCGATTACATAAAAAGCAATATTGATTATTTGCGCAAAGACGATTTGACTGCCGTATATAGAATGGTTAAATCATTGAGATAGTAATTGAATTTAGAATATTTTTAATATACAATCTCCCTAAAATAAGGGGTAAATATGAAAAAGATTTTATTAATGTTTTTATTGTTTTTTACTATTGCTAGTGTGCCGGCATTTGCTCGAAATTGGGTTGAATTTGCAAATAAGATGTATATTGATACTGATAGTATTGAACCGTATATTGATGGAATTAGGGCTTCAAGAAAAGAAGAATATGTATTTTGGACAAAAAACTTGAATGACGGCAGTGAGCCATATAAGGATTGGGAAAAAACATACAATAAAAAAATTTGGTATGATTTAAGTAAAAATGTTATATCCTGTCAACAAAAAACATTAATGTTAAAATCAATTGCAATATATGATTTAAAGGGAAATGTTATACATGCTGATGAAATTCCTTTTGCATATCAAGAAGCATATAGTATAATTCCAGACTCCGTAGGAGAGATAATTTATAGCATTGTATGCGAGTGATTTACAGTATTTAGGTATAAATACATGTAAAATAAATTTAACATGCCTAAAAAGGCATTCTAGCGTGAAGATGTAAGAGGCACATTTTTTATTATCGTATCGTGCCGGCAGCGCATGTTTCGGGGGATTGTTGCGCGAACAGGAACAGTCAATATATGCGATGTTTAAAATAGCGTTGTGGGCTAAGAATTTGAGTGGGATTTTAGAAAAGTATTTATATAAGTGAGTTAAAAAATGTTTGTTATTTTAACGCTAAGGGGGAGTAAGAAAAAGTGTAGTTACTTTTCCTAGAAAAGTGATATTTATTATTTTGTTTGTTACACCCCAGCTTCGCCCTTTGGGGTGGGTGGTGTGGGGTTAGCGAGGGGAGATACAAAGTCTGCGATAAATTTTATTCCCATAAACATGTAAGTATGCACATATTGGTTAAGGAGGTTAAGTTAATTCCTATATCTTCTGTAAAAAATATAATGATATTTTAATAATATAAAAATGTTTATTCTAATTCAGCTTAACCATCTTAACCAGTTTTTTAAGGATGGGAAGCCCCTCATTTTGAGAGGCTTTAAAAAATAGAATTTTCTTTTTGGTCATATATCTTAAAAATTCTTTTGTCTAATTCATCAAATTTTAGACCTTTTTTTATACAGTATTCTGTTGAATTTGCACGTCCTTTTCTTGTTTCAACGATTATGAAATCTTTTATATCGTTTTTTATATTGTTTAAGCGTTTAGCAAAGGAAAATACACTTTCGTAACTTTTTTCAAAATCTGTTTTAATATGTGGTTTACTTTCATCTTTGTCGATTGATACAATTGCTTTATACATTTCGTTGGCATTATGCCAATTTTCTTTATTAATTTCGACATAAGCAACTAAATACCCTATTATTACGTCATTTTCAATACTTGCAGATTGTTGACATTGTGTCATTTTCTTAAGATATTCCTCTGATTTACTTTTATCATCAAGTAAAAGAGTTAAGAAATTCGCAAAATCTGCCATACGGAAGCTACTGCGCAATCCAAAATATTTTTTACTTTCAATCAATTGTAAAATATGTTGTACTTCATTAATAGCTTGCGACATTAAATAATTTCTATTTTCTTCAAGAGGTTTCATTAGTTCACTTTCTGGGATATATCCATTTGGAATTGGTATTACTTCAAGCAAAATAAGTCTTTGAATAATATCGTCTCGCTTAAAGTTTAATGCCCTCGCACTCATTCCAATAAAGGCATCGATAAAAGCTTCGTACATTGTGGAGTCGGTATATAATTTTCGCTTTTTTATAAATGCTCCGGTTGCATAGACGGCTATTTTGTCGCTTGCGTCTGCTTTGTATGTGTCCCAGTTATCTAAGGCTAGAAAGTGTGAATTTGCAACTAATACATCAAGGTCATCAAGTTTGCTAGGGACGGAGCAAACATTGTGTTTGCGCCCATATAACGTTTTTACTATTGCTTTTAATAGTGTTGTCTTTCCGCTCCCTTTACTTCCAATAATTGTTAAGATTGGTTTTGTTGTTAAAAACTCCGGCATGAAAAGGCTTAAAAAATAGGCTTTTGCTAGTGTTTGTTGTACCTCTATTTCTAATGCAGTGTCATTAAAATTGCTTAATGCAATAATGTTTTCAAATATATAATCCTTTTTTCCGATATTTTTAATATATTCAAAATGTTCGCTGTCTACAATATCAGAAAACAAAACTCCATCGGTGCCGTTGTCGACAAGTGTAATACTTTTAGTATCAACAATGTACATTTGAGATACTCCGCATTTTATATATAATTTATTATTGCGTGTATCATAATGTGCAAACTTATACACTTCGGAGTTTTCAGCGTTGTTAAAGCAATATATTATAATTGCTTGATGTAAAAAGTTAAAAACTCGCATTTGAGGATTAATTCTATATTCTGATATTAACTTTTTATAGTTAATGCTTTCCGGATTAAGTTGAATTAAGGTTTTGTCGTTGTTGCTAAAGAAATAATAATCGTCATTTGATGTTGTGATAAATTTCCCTTTTGTGTTTAAGTCATCAATTATAAAGTCAGAGATTTTTTGACTGCGCTCATTGGCATTCCCTTTGCTGGAATAAAGCAAGCTTATAACTTTTGACGCAGTGTCATTGTTGTTCTGTAAATCAGGATTTGTTTTATAGTTAGCATATTTAAAAATACTTTTTGCGATTTGTTCCACTTCCTTTTCAGGAAGTGGGTTTTCGCAAAGAGTTTCATTTAGAGAAAGTAAAGCTTCTTTTAATGCACTTTCACTGTACGCTTGACGAGATAAACTGCCGGCAATTTTTACAAGTTTATCATGGCGTTCTCCCTCTATAATACAGTCTTGTAACTCAACATCATGAACTTTTTCTTCTTTGAATTGCTTCTGCTTAAAAGTATTTTCTAGTTTATTTAAAAAGTTATTTGTAATTTTATGCATTTATTTCTCCTTTTTCTATTTCATAATAATTACCGCTTTTATGTTTGCTAGCAGGGGCAACAACATATCCGCCATCGCCTCTGATATCAACTCCGGGAAGCAAATTTGTTCGATTTCTGACAAATTCATCGGTCTTATAATATAGGTGCAACCCGTCTCCGCCAGTTTTTACAACCATTATTGGTTCGTCTAGTTCGTTTAAAGAATGTTCAATTTTTTCTAAGCTTTCAAATCCGCCATGACGTTTGTCAATATCAATAACTACAAGTCCGTTGCCGGTAACAATTCCAAAGTTTGGGTTTTTGTGATTATTAAGGATATATTTTAATTCTGCAAAAGATTTAATATAGTTCTCTTGCCAAGAACTTTTTACAGGGTGCTTGCCTGCACAATTACATTTTGCACCATACCGGCATGTGCAATTGCCTTGTTCATCAATTCCATATAGCTCAATTAATTTGAAGTTTTGGTTGTAAAGCTTAATAATTATGTCTTTTTGAGTTTCTTTATTCATTTATCCTCCTTATGAATATTTTTTTGTATTTCGACAAGCACTTTGGCAAAATCATACAGATTTTTATTTATCTCGATGATGTCATCATCGGAGATTTTTTCTTTTGTATATGATTGCCAAAAGGCTTGCTGTTTTTCTTTATTAATAAACATAGCTCTTTTATAGCAGTGAAAGTTTCAACAAAATTTGTATCAATTTTTTTGTTGAAACATTTTATAAATCAAGATATAAAAATGCCCAATAACTGCACAGTTATTGGGCTTGTAAATAAATATTAAAGTTTTTCAATTTTGTTGAAAGAATAGTTATTGAATATCTCCGACATCATTGATAATAAAATCATCATTGTATTTTTTGAGTTCAATTAATTTAAAATCTTTGTCGTTTATAATTCCCTTAAAAACACAGTTTACGGCACTTGTTGCTCTTGTAATATTTTTATAGTCAACACCGCAAATTCTAGCAAGTTCCGCACGATGAATTTTGCGCATGTCTGTCGGGTTTTCAAGAGCATATTTTAGTAATTTAACCTTATAACCACCGATTTTTATACTTCCAACTCCGGTTGAACTATTAACAATTTTATTATTATATAGTTCAAATTTTTCAACTCTTGTAATGAGTTGCGTTTGTTTTTCTTTTCTTAGAAAGAATGTTTTAGGATTATTAATAATAAAATCTATTGTCGGTTCCCGTTCATCAATAAATAAATTTTTGACTTTAATTAGTTCTTTTTTCTCCAGCTTTTCAAAATGATGCCAAAAATTATACCTAGTATATGTTTTGTTATAATCTGGAATAAGGCTTGTAATTCTACTAATTTTTATTTTAGGTTGCGGCATTATGTTTTTACCATCATCAGATTTTAGGTATTTATTTATGTAGTCTTGATGTTTCTTATATGGATATATTCTATTTGTTGGTTGAGCTGATTGGCAGTAATTTTCAAAATTTCTCTCAAACTCGTCTACATAATCTTTTTTTACTTGTATGTAGCACTCAAGAATTTGCAATAAGTAGTCAACCGCCGGATTATCCCAATCCATAACTGGATTTGTAGCGTTTAATTGGTTGATTATTTGTTCAATTTCTTCTTTGTATTTACAGATATTTTCTCTATTGCTTTGGTCAATAAAACTTGGATTATAAATAAATTTTATGTTGAGTTCTTCTAGTTGTTTTATAAAAATTAATTCCCTTAAAATACTTATACAGTTATCTAATTCTCCATTATACAACATTGTAATATTTGGAATATTTAATTCTCCGTTTATATGAAGCGCATACAATATAAAAAAAGTTCTGTCATCAATAGCGGTTGCAGGCATGGTGAAATCCTTTACTTTTGTTCATGAAATTACTGTTACAAAGCCTTTTTTCGTGCTTGTTTTTCATGTAAAATAGATTATATTATAAACAAAAAGGAGCGTGTGTATTTTGAAAAAAGCTGTTTTATATGCAAGAGTATCTTCAGACGAACAAGAGCGTCAGGGCTTTTCTATTCCTGCGCAAGTGAAGTTTTTAAAAGATTATGCAGCTCAAAATAATATCAAAATTATTAAAGAGTTTACCGAGTCGGAAACTGCGAAACAATCAGGTCGTAAAGAGTTTAATGCTATGGTAAAGTTTTTGAAATCTTCTAAAGATGTTAATGCAATTCTTGTTGAAAAAACCGATAGGCTTTATCGTAATCCATTTGATTACGGCTTGATTGATGAAAATAAATTTGAAATCCACTTTGTCAAAGAACATGAAATTTTAGGTGAAAATGCAAGCTCTCATCAAAAGTTTGTACATGGTTTGAAAGTTTTGATGGCAAAGAATTTTATAGATAACCTTAGAGAAGAAACTAAAAAAGGATTAAGAGAAAGAGCCGCTGAGGGGTTGTTTCCTAATCGTGCGCCATACGGTTATAAGAATGTGCGCAACGAACGTGGGAAAAGCGTAATAGAGATAAATGAAGAAACTGCACCATTTATTAAACGTGCTTTTGAAATATATTCTCGAGGAGATATTTCAATTAAAGATACCGCCACTCAACTTTTAAACGAGGGCTTTTCTTATCGCCCATATTCGCCACGTATTACTCCCGGAGCGTTAGAAGATATGCTTAAAAATCCTTTCTATACCGGTGTGTTTAGATATAATGGTGCGATTATGCAGGGTGTGCATACTCCGCTTATTTCGAACCATCTGTTTGAACAGGTACAACATGCTTTTAAAAAGGACAACAAACCGCTATACAGAAAACATGAGTTTTTATTAGGTAACTTTTTTACTTGTGGAGATTGCGGTTGCTCCATCGTTGCGGAGATAAAGAAAGAGAAATATATTTATTACCACTGTACTTGGGCTTATGGCAAAGCTAAATGTAGCAATCACAAGTATTACAATGAGCAAGATTTATTGAAGCAACTTGGCGAAGCTGTTAAAGCTATTCAGATAGACAAAAATTTTCGTAAAGTGATTTATGACACGATTGTAGAAATCAATAAGCAGGAACAAGATTTTCAAACAGCGAACCTTGAGAGGCTCAATAGGGAAGCCGAAAAGGTTCGCAAAGAAATCCACATGATTTATCAGGATAAATTAGACGGCAATCTTTCTACTGAACAGTGGCAAGAGGAAAATGACCTGCGCCAAAGAAGATTAATTGGAATAAAAAACAGAATAGAAGCTTTTGACGAAACGAATAAAAGGTTCATGGATGAAGTAAATTCAACTCTCGAACTTCTGGAAGACTTGTATAGCAAGTATTTGCAGGTTTCAGATGAAATGAAAGTAAAATTGCTAAAAACGCTACTTTCGAACTGCACACTAAAAGACGGAAAGGTAAGCTATACATACAAAAAACCGTTCTGCTATATTGCAGAAACGGACTGTTTTGAAAAAATTTACAGTATTTTTTTATCCCACGAATACACTTTTGATAATCAAGATTTTCTCTTGTTATAACCCAGCCAGTACACCCCCAACCATTCATGGTTTGCCTTTTGCCATCATTTTTCAAGTCACACAAATTTATTAACTTATCAGTACCCATTTCCAAAAACGGAACTATTTTGTCATCTTTTATTGAGAATGCAAAAGCATCATATCCACCACGATTAGGTTTTTTAGGACCGTTTAAATCAACAAGAATTTTGTCTTGTTGCCAAACACCATCCCAACCAAAACCTATTGTAACTCCATCTGGAGTAACAAGACTAAGTTTGCCTTTTCCTGCTCTTTCACCATAACCGTAAGTGTAATCATTTCCTAATAATGTTTTGTAATAATCCCTTGAATAACAACCTACAAATTCGTTATGACATTCTTTTACTTTTTTATATTGTTTTTTTAATATGTTAAAAAATTCAACATACTGTTCATCTTCGCCTCTATCATATATCGAGCTATCTGCAGACCATTTGAATGGTTCTCCTGTTTCTTGCATATAGAGTTCATAACTCTGTGATAATACAGAATAAACCTTTTTCAATTTTGCAACTGTTTCTTTTTCCTTGTACCCTTCAATAACGCTTGGAATAGTTAATGCTGCAACAATTCCGATTATTCCGAGAGTGATTAATACCTCAGCTAATGTAAAGGCTATTTTACGAGAATTGTTCCAACGGGCTACGTGCGTAGCACCCTCCGCCAATGTAAAGGCTGTTAGGCGGCTAAGATGCGAAGTAGCTAAGTAGCCCCTCTCCCTAACCCTCTCCCCAAATGGGCGAGGGAACAAATTACAGACAATTGCGTACTTGTTGCGCAATCTTTTATAAATATCTATAGACTTTGAAAAATTTTCAGAAGTTTTATTTTTCATTTGTTTATCCTCATATTAGTAATATTATAAACTTGTATATTAGTTTATAAACTATTAAATATTAATATAAGCTATTGTTTAAAATTTGTCAACTTCATAAAATTATTAAATGAATGATAGTGAATATTTGAAAAAGATAGGTTTAAAGTTAAAGATTTACCGCTCTTTAAAGGGGTATTCTCAAGATGATATCGTGAGCAAATTAGATGTCGATAAAAGTTATTATAGCAAGGTTGAAAGAGGGCTTACTAATCCGACATTGTTATATTTAAAACATGTTTCTGAAATTCTTGATGTAAATTTGAGTGATTTGGTAGATTCTAGTATAAGTTTATAAAATTTTTCGCATATATAGATCGCGCAACAAGTGCGCGATGACATGTTTTTTTACATTTTACCAATATTTGTCATCGCAGATTTATTCCGCGAGCTTTTTATATCTCATTATTTTCAATATTTATGAGATTACTACGTCGCTACGCTCCTCGTAATGACTGTTTCTCTGGATTGCTTCGCATTCGCTCGCAATAACGATTTATTGTAACAGACTTTGCTTCCAAGCCTCTTTGCATCTAGACATCTTATTTAAAGCTACGTGCGTAGCACCTCGTTTAAGTTGTCGCCACCGAATTTCATTAAAATTTCATCTATCAAAACACAAGCTATTCTGTTTTCGGCAACAACAGAACACGCTTCAACTGCACAAGTATCAGAACGTTCAAAATGCGCTTCTGTTTGTTCCATTGTTTTTGCATCAACTGTATTTAGTGGTTTTCTTAATGTCGGAATTGGTTTCATTATTGCAGTAACAACTAAAGGTTCTCCATTTGTCATTCCACCTTCAATTCCACCTGCGTTATTGGTTTTGCGAACAATTTTTCCATCTTCGAGATACATCTGATCATGAAATTCACTTCCCAACATTTTATAAGCATTATTGTTTCCTATAGAAACTGCTTTTACTGCCGGAATACTCATAATAGCTTGTGCAATTTTTCCATCAAGCATTCTATCCCAATGTACGTAAGAGCCGAGTCCTACAGGAAGATTTTCGTAAACAATTTCAAACTTGCCTCCGAGTGTATCACCAATTTCTTTAGCTTTGTCAATTTCTTTATGAAATTCTTCTTCTGTCTTGCCATTTCCGATTTGAATAATTTTTGAAGAGCAAGTTATTTCAAACTGTTTTAACATCAATTTTGCAACAGCGCCAACCGCAACTTCTATAGCGGTTTTTCTTGCACTGGAACGTTCTAGGATATTTCTCAAATCTGTTTGATTGTATTTTACACTTCCTGCATAGTCAGCGTGTCCCGGTCTGTATTTTGAAAACGATTTTTCGTCAGTAAAATCTTCTGGATTTGTACTCATAATTTTTTGCCAGTTTTCAAAATCTTTGTTTTGTATAACAAGAGTAACCGGTGAACCCAAAGTTTTTCCAAATCTGACACCTGATGTAATTTCTACTGTATCAGATTCAATTTTCATTCTTTCGCCACGACCGTAACCTCCTTGACGGCGTTTAAGTTCGGAATTTATAAAATCTGTGTCTATTTTAAATCCTGCAGGAATTCCCTCTATTATTGCGGTCAAGCATTTTCCATGACTTTCACCGGCTGTTAAAAATCTAAATTTATTCATATTTTTTTATTAATTAATAATTATTTGGGAAAATATATTCCCTTGCTCTACATTTTGTTAATACTTATTTTGCATATTTTAGAAAAATTTGTTCTTTTGTTTGCATTAATTCTTCTGTAATTTGCCATTTTCCATTAATTTTTTTAACAATCATATATGTTTTAAGTTTGTAAGTTTCGCCTTTTGGTTGTCTTAAAGAACTAACTTTGTATGAACCGTTACCTAAAGATGTAACGGAAATATTAGTATATGTGTTTTTATAACCTCTCATTCTTGCACCGGCTTGACCAATTTTCATCTGTTTAATATAAGTTGCAGTATTTGTGTTAACGTTAACCAATTGACCATTTGGTTTTATAACTTGTCTAATAATTTTTGCGTTAGGAGAATACATTGTAGCAACGGTTGCACTATAAGAATTTGCTGCAGCAACGTAACTATTAAAGAAATTTAATGCCTCTTGTGCGCTATTTGCAAAAGCTTGCAATCCGGTCATCATCATAATTGTAAATACTGTTAATATAGATAATAATTTTTTCATTTTCAATTCCTTTTTTATTCTACACATAAATATAACGATTTTTTTTATAATTTTGTT
>ERZ1034920.360-NODE-360-length-37241-cov-17.319475_pt1 | contig 37241 bp, 55 predicted proteins | sample MGYA00520688_ERZ1034920 | MGnify/ENA primary metagenome ERZ1034920 (study PRJEB33766, sample SAMN09781785) | gut metagenome | biome: gut microbiome | host: Homo sapiens | place: Madagascar | study: EMG produced TPA metagenomics assembly of the PRJNA485056 data...
CCCGGCGGGCCACCCGGCGACCCCTTGCCGTCAAGCGCCGATTTACACACAGGGAAATTTTGAAAGGGGCTAGAGCATGGCAAAAATGAAAGCAGTCACTGCAAACGGCTCCCGGCTGGAACAGCTACAAAGCCTTGCCAGCGTCCTTGCTGCTGGCATTGATTCCTGCAAGGATTGCCGGGCGCTGCCCGCTTTGACAAAGCAATATCGGGAGACCATTCGAGAGATTGAAGAAATTCAGGGAGTGCAAGACGATGGCGACGAGATCAGCAAGATCCTCACGGAAAGAGAAGATAGTGGGAAGCCAGGAGCCGTGCGAAAGAATCGCCCCGTCATATCAGTCGTCTGATGGTATGGATGCCGTCCGCATTCTTCGTGCGGGCGGCATTATTTTAGACCCTTGGCAGAGCGACGTTCTGGATGACTGGATGGGGCGCACGGCTTCCGGCAAGTGGTCCGCTCCCTCCTGCGGCGGGTCTGTGCCCCGGCAGAACGGAAAAAGCCTGCTTGTGCAGGGCCGTGCGGGTGCCGGTATGCTCATGCTCAACGAAACGGTCATCTATACCGCCCACCTCCAAAAAACGGCCACGGAGACCTTTGAAGAAATGCGGGACTTTTTTGAAAGCCCCAAGCTTCGCAAGCATGTGGCCGAGATCAAGACCGCTCTTGGCCGTGAGCAGATCATCTTAAAGACCGGGGCCCGCATCAAATTTCTGGCCAGGACCCGCAACGGCGGACGAGGCCAGCATGGAGACCTGCTTATTTTTGACGAAGCTCAGGAGCTGGATGAAGCGGCTCAGGGTTCTTTCCTCCCTGCCATTTCGGCCAGCCTTAACCCGCAAACGGTTTATGTCGGCACGCCTCCCGGCCCGGATGCTGTGGGTACGGTTTTCCGCAACTTGCGGCAGCGGGCGCTGGACGGAGAGACACAAAAAGCGGCCTGGTTTGAGTTTTCGGTGCCAGAGATCGGCGACGTGAAAGACCCCAAGCGCTGGGCCGCCACAAACCCGGCTTTAGGCCGTCGCATCCAGCTCTCGACCATTGAGGGCGAGGCCGAACAGATGGACCCGGACACCTTTGCCCGGGAACGTCTCGGGTGGTGGAGCCCCATTGCTGCCGAGCACCTCGATTATGCCATCGACCATAAAGCGTGGGCCAAGTGTGCAAGCGATGAGCTGAAGCCAGAGGGCAAAACCGCCTACGGCGTCAAATTTGCGCCGGACGGCAGCTGTGCATGCTTGTGCGGCGCGGTCATCCCGAAAGAGGGCCCGGCCCGTGTGTCTCTGATCGAGATGCAGCCGTCCGGCCACGGCTTGACCTGGCTGGCCGACTGGCTGAACGAGCGGTACGGAAAGGCCAGCTGTGTGGTGATCGATGGCCGAAACGGCGTTGACGTTCTGGTTGACCGCATCAAAGATACTTGGCGGGCAAAGCTGTCCATCATCCGGCCCTCTTCCCGTGAGGTAATTGCAGCGACAAGCGTTTTTACAAGCTGCATTGATGAGGGCGGGCTGACCTGGTACCGCCCTCAGACCGTTCTGAACGAAAGTGCCATGACGGCGACCAAGCGCCCTATTGCGGGCGGCTTTGGTCTGGGCGGAGACAACAGTCTCCCGGTGGAAGCCTGTGCGCTTGCACTTTGGGGCGCTAAAACCTGCAAACGTGACCCGACGCGCAAAATGCGCATCGGCTGAAAGGAAAAACATGACAAATTTACAGTTTGGTATCGTGCCCGGCCTGACAGCCGATGAACAAAAAAACTTGCTTGAACTGGTAAATGCTTTTAATTACCACCAAGGCCGGAATGCAACGAAAGATAAATATTACGAGGGACATGTCACGTTAAGCGACGTCAACCTCGGCATTGCCCTGCCTAAAAATTTGAATAATTTGATCGTCGGCTGCAACTGGGGTCAAAAGGCCGTGGATGTCCTTGCCGCCCGCAGCATGTTTGACGGATTTGTCGGAAACAGCGGAAATCTGGACGGATTATCCAAGATGATCTCTAACAATCGACTGATTGCAGAGTATACCGAGGCGTGCCGGGATGAACTGAAATATGGCTGCGTTTTTGCAACTTTGTCAGCTGATAGCGCCATCGGCTGTCGCATCCGTTTTCACTCCCCCTCTTCGGCTTCTGCCCTTTGGAATGGTGAAAAAGGCCGCATTGACTGCGGCCTTGCTATTATCGACATTGTACCAGATGAAAGTAAGAAAGATACCTGGGTCCCATCCCTTGTCAATTTTTACACGGACACAGCCGTTATCTTACTGAAAAGAAACGGAAGCCAGTGGACGGCTGAACGCCATAATCACAAGATGAGCCGCCCTCTGATGGAACCGATGATCTGGAATTCCACAAGCAACAAGCCTTTTGGACGCAGCCGCCTCAAGCGGGCTATCCGATCGCTGATTGATGAGTATATCCGCACCGTGGCCAACGCCACAGTGGCGCTGGAATTTGACACAACACCACAAAAATATATTCTGGGCGTGACAGATGACCAGTATGATGCCATCACCTCGGATAAATTCAAGCAGTACATGGGTGCCATCATTGCGGCGACCTCCAACCCCGATACAGGCGAAAACCCCGTCTTTGGCCAGCTGGCCCAGGGGAGCCTGACGCCTCATGTGGAAAAAATGAGGATGACGGCCACCCAATTTGCAGCTGCCACGGGCTTGACCGTGACGGATGTGGGTGTTGTAAATGACGCCAATCCCACCAGCAGCGACGCCATTCTGGCCCAAAGCCAGACCCTTGTGCTGATGGCCCAGCAGCTGAATACCAGCAATGGCGACGCCCTGCGGACGATTGCCTGCATGGCTCAGGCCATCGCCCGCAATGTGACGTTGGAAGAGCTGACCGATGAGGAGCGCAACATTATGGCCCACTTCAAGAACCCGGCGATGCCAAGTGTTGCAGTCACGGCAGATGCAGCTATCAAAATTGCATCTGCACGGAAAGAGTTTGCCACAACTGATGTTTTTCTTGAAATGCTTGGATTTGACCAGGCTGATATCCGGCGCATCAAAGCACAGGAGCAGCGGGTGCGCGGCCAGCAGGTGTTGATGGAGGAAGAAAATGAGGGTGTCCGCAAAGTCGTGGAGTGAGTACGTGGAACGGCTCTCAAGACTGAACCAAAAGGCCGGAAAGCTCATGAAAGAATATATTGACCGCCACGGTATGGAAGACACTGACGCACTGATCGCCTATGCGAACGCTTTAGTCACAAAGTACGGCGAGGGCAGCGCGGAGCTTGCGGCCCAGATGTACGACGCCATGGCCGCAGCGGAGGGCGCTTCTGTCCCTGCTGCCGTGCCTGCCGCCACCGCCAGCTACAGCGAAGTAGCCCAGATGGTGACAGCCACCCAAAACAGCCCGCCTCTGATGCAGGGCGGTGTCAGCCGTCTTGTAAAGCAGGCCGGGGCCGATACCACGCTCCAGAACGCCCAGAGAGATGGTGCGGAATGGGCTTGGGTACCCCATGGGGATACTTGTGCGTTCTGTATCACTCTGGCTTCCAGAGGATGGCAGAGGGCCACAGCAAAAGCGCTCAGAGGCGGCCACGCACAGCACATCCATGCTCATTGTGATTGCGAGTATGCTGTGCGGTTTCGCCGCAGCACTACCGTGGCCGGGTATGACCCGGAAGAATACCTCAAGCGGTACCGGGATGCAGGCAGCAACATCAATGCATTGCGCCGGGAGCACTATGCAGAAAACAAAAAGCTCATCAATGCCCAAAAACGGGCAGCCTATGCAGCCAGAACCGAAAAAGATACCAAAGAGCAGAGCTGATTTTCGGCCCTGCCTTTTTCATGCCCGTTTTGCCCGCATGAGGACGAAACTGGCTCCACAGCGGAGGCGGCGCGTATCCCGCCTAAAATTGCCTGACCATCCGCGGAGTGAGAACCGCGTGACCAAACTGGAGCTTCAGGCTGCAATTTCACAGAATGAAAGGGGTTTCCACATGAAACGCGAAGACGTAAAGACCAAAATTCCCGGCATCACGGATGAACAGCTGAACTGGCTGATGAGTGAGAACGGCAACGACATCAACCGTGAAAAGACTGCCGCTGCCCAGTACAAGGCTCAGCTGGAAAACGCCCAGGCCCAGCTCAAGACCGCACAGGATGGCCTTGCCAAATTTGATGGAAAGAAGACCCCGGAAGAGTACGAGGCCGAGTTTGCCAAGCTCCAGAGCGATATGAAAGACCAGGCCGATGGCTTTGAGTTTGATGCAGCCCTGAACGCCGCAATTTTTGGCAAAAAGGGCCGTAGCGTGAAAGCTGTCCGTGCTCTGCTGGATCTGGATGCTCTCAGAGGCTCCAAGGACCGCTCCACCGATATTGAAAAAGCTCTTGATGAGGCCGTAAAGGCAAACCCGTGGGCTTTTGGTGATACACAGAATGCAGGGTATCCCAACGTGCGAGATGGTGGAGACCCCACTCGAAAAATGACTGGTTCCACCAGTGAGCAATTCACTGAGTGGTTCAACCAGGTCACAAACAATACCTAAAAAGGAGATTTATTATGGCTGTTGATATCAACCGCACCACGTCCATTTCCCTGCCCGGCGAGGTTTCCAGCGAAATTCTTCAGAAAACGCAGGAAAGCTCGGCCATCATGATGCTGGCCCGCCAGATCAAGCTGCCGGGTCTCGGCGTTACCATCCCCGTCATCACTGGCGACCCCGAGGCCGCATGGGTGAATGAGACCGACAAGAAGCCCGTCAAGCGTGGCACCATGACCACGAAGCAGATGACCCCGTACACCCTGGCGGTCATCGTGCCTTTTTCCAACCAGTTCAAGCGCGACATCCCCAACCTGTACGAAGAGCTGAAGAAGCGCCTTCCCCTGGCTCTGGCTAAGAAGTTTGACGCCACCGTTTTTGGCGCCGTGGATGCTCCCGGCTCCAACTTTGACACCCTGAAAGACTGCACGGCTCAGGAGATCGGCACCAACGCCTACAAGGGCCTTGTGGATGCAGACGCAGACATTGCGGACCATGACGGCATCCTGAACGGCTTTGTGCTCTCTCCCAAGGGCAAATCCGTCCTGCTGAGTGCTGTGGACAGCAACAAACGCCCGCTGTTCATCAACAACGTGGCCGAGGGCGCCGTCCCCATGATCCTGGGCGCACGCACCTACCAGAGCAAGGCTGCTTACATTGTGGACGCAACTGCTGCCAAGAAAAACGTCGTCGGTTTTGCGGGTGACTGGACGCAGGCCATGTATGGCACCGTGGAGGGCGTGCAGATTTCCATTTCGGATCAGGCCACCCTGACCGATGGCAGCACTACCATCAACCTGTTCCAGCAGAATATGTTTGCAGTCCGCGCCGAGATCGAAGTTGGTTTCCGCTGTGATACCAGCGTTTTCAATAAGCTGACCAAGACCGAAGCCTAAGAGACCGGGGTGTATGTATGAGCTACGCAACCACACAGGACGTTGAAGCAGGATTCCGCACCCTTTCCGAGGATGAGCATGCCAAATGCACCGCCCTGCTGGAGGAAGCGGCCCTCATCATCGACTCCTACAACAAGGACGCCCAGGAAGACGCCAAGAAAGTGGTCTCCTGCCGGATGGTGCGCCGCCAGCTGTACGATGGCGGTGACGGCGGCGTTACCTACCCCATGGGATCCACACAGGGCACCGCATCGGCGCTGGGATATTCCCAGTCCTGGACGATGGGCGGCGGCTCCTCCGGCGAGCTGTATCTCTCCAAACTGGAAAAGAAGCTGTTGGGAGTCGGTGACAGAATCGGCTCTCGCAGCCCTCTGGAGGGCCTGTGCAATGATTAAAGGCATCGACGTCATTCTTTATGTCAAAACCAAAACAGGCGAAAATGAGGCCCGAGAGCCGCTCTACAGCGAAACGGCGGAGACTGTCCACAATGTGCTTGTGGGGGAACCCTCCACAGAGGACGTGGTTTCCGAGCTTCAGCTGAACGGCCATCACCTGGCCTATATGCTGGCCCTGCCCAAGGGAGACGCCCACGACTGGGATAATGTCCGGGTCTCTTTCTTCGGACAGGATTTCCGCACCTACGGAGCCCCCACACAGGGCATTGAGGAAATGATCCCGCTCTGCTGGAACAAGAAAGTAAAGGTGGAGCGGTATGAGTAACGTCAAGATCAAGCTGAACAGCGCGGGCGTGCGCAAGCTGCTGCGGAGCCCGGAGATGAGGAACGGCCTGTCTGAAATCGCATTTTCTGCCCAGGCAAAGCTTGGCGACGGCTATGAGGCCACCTACTACACCGAGCAGACCCGTGCGGTGGCAGAGATCACCGCCGTTTCCCCGAAAGCCATCCAAGAAAACAGCGACACAAACTCTATTTTGAGGGCGCTCAAATGATTGAACGAATTTTGCAGGATCATCTGAGCCGAAACGCATACCCCTGCTATCTGTCCATGCCGGAGCACCCCTCCGGCAGTTTTTGTATCATCCAGAAAACGGGCTCCGACTTGAAAGACGGCCTTTTCTCTGCCACGTTGGCGGTGCAGTCCTACGGCAAGACCAAGCTGGAAACCGCCCAGATGAATCACAAAATCGTGCAGACAATGCTGGAGGCAGTCACGCTGCCGCAGATTTCGGCCTGTGATCTGAACACCGATTACGATTTCCCGGATACCACCCGAAAACTGCCCCGTTACCAGGCGATTTTCGACGTGACCTACTACGACGACTAGAAAGGAGCTTTTTATGGCAAACGCAAAAAATGTTACTGCTGCAAAACCCAAAGTGGGCGGCGCGGTCTTCCGCGCGCCTCTGGGCACGACTCTGCCCACGGACGCCACCACGGCGCTGAATGAGGCTTTTAAATCGCTGGGCTATATCTCCAAGGACGGCCTTGTGAACTCCAACAGCCCCTCCAATACCAGCGAATCCGCATGGGGCGGTGATACCGTGCTGAATACTCAGGGCGAAAAGGCCGATACTTTCAAATATACCCTGATCGAGGCCACCAACGTGGAAGTCCTCAAGGCCGTGTATGGTGACGATAACGTCAGCGGCACGCTTGAAGCTGGAATTTCTATCCAGTCCAACGCCGAGGAAAACGTCCCGTGCAGCTGGGTTGTGGAGATGCTGCTGAAAAACAACACCAAAAAGCGCATCGTCGTCCCCAATGCTGCCGTGACGGAAGTGGGCGATATCACCTATGCGGACAATACCGCGGTGGGCTATGAGACCACGATCTCCGCCGTGCCGGACGAAAAGGGCCAGAGCCACTATGAGTATATCATCGCATCCGCCGCGAGCAAAAATGTGGCTGAGAACAAAGGAGAGTAAGCATGATTGCAAAACTGAGTGACGGTTTTGAGCTGGACATTGATGAGGCCGCTCTGGATGATATGGAGCTTCTGGAGGATTTTGCTGCCATGAACGACGGCGACGCCTACGCCATGCCTGCGGCTGTGAAGCGGCTTCTGGGCAAGGAAAACAAAAAGAAGCTGTATGACCATCTGCGCGGCGATTCTGGCCGTGTGTCCACGACCGCTGTGGGCACCGCAATCTCTGAGCTGATGCAGTCTGTGAAAGAGGGAAAAAACTCCTCTGCCTCGCCGAACTGATCGCATCGGATGAGGATGCATTGATTTGCGATTTTGCCCAGTATTACCACGCTCTGGACTGGCGGAGCCTCCCGGTACGCCTTGCGGCCACACTGGCCGCAGGGCTCCCACCGGAAAGCCGCAGCAAACTGCACCTTGCCGGGCAGGAGATCCCGCTGGAAACACAGATCCGTGCGGCGATCCTGGACAACCTGCGGCACATTGGCTGGGTGCTCTGCGGGGGCCAGGGCAAATGCCCGGACTCCCTGCTGGACGCCCTGCGAGGTGAAACCGCGGCGGAAGATGGCGGGCTTGTGCAAAGCTTTGACAGCCCGGAAGAATACGAGGCCGCCATGCGTGCGGCGGAGGGAGGTGTAAAAGATGGCGAACGGAATTGAGCTTGCAAAAGCTTATGTGCAGATCATCCCCTCGGCAGAGGGAATCAAGAGCAAGATCACCGAAGAGATGGGCGGCGACATTTCCAGGGCCGGAGACGATCTCGGAAAGGTCTTTGGCGGGCGCATCGTCGGCACGCTCAAAAAGGTGCTGGGTGCCGCAGCCATCGGCAAAACCATTGCCGCCTCCATCAATGCAGGCGGTGCGCTGGAGCAGAGCCTTGGCGGCATTGAAACGCTTTTTAAGGACAGCGCTGGCATTGTACAGCAAAACGCGGCCCAGGCATACAAAACGGCGGGCCTGAGCGCCAACGATTATATGGAGCAGACCACCAGCTTTGCAGCCAGCCTGCTGTCCAGCCTGGGCAACAACACCAAGGCGGCAGCCATTGTGGCCGATATGGCCATGACCGACATGGCCGACAACGCCAACAAAATGGGCACCGATATGGCGGCCATCCAGAATGCCTACCAGGGCTTTGCCAAGCAGAATTACACCATGCTGGACAACCTGAAGCTGGGCTATGGCGGCACACAGGCCGAAATGGCCCGTTTGCTGGCGGACGCTTCCAAGCTCTCCGGCCAAAAGTATGAGCTGGGCAACTTGGCGGACATGTACAACGCCATCCACGTGATCCAGCAAGAGCTGGACATCACGGGCACCACGGCCAAAGAAGCGGCCACGACGCTGACGGGCTCTTTCTCTGCCATGAGCGCTGCATTCAAGAACGTGCTGGGCCAGCTGGCCACAGGCGGAGAGTTGACCTCCTCACTCCAGGCTCTGACCGAAACAGCCCGCACCTACCTGCTGGACAACCTGCTCCCGGCTGTCGGAAATGTCGTGGCAGGTATCCCGCAGGTCATCGCAACGCTGGCCCCAAACATTTTGCAAAGCGGCACCGAGCTGATGCAGTCTCTGGCGTCCGGCTTTACGGAGGGGATCCCCGCCTTTCTGGCGTCTGCCCTGCCGCAGGTGCTCCAATTCACGGAGGAGCTGCGGGCCAATTTCGGGCAGTTCGTCTCGGCAGGCATCGACCTCATCCTCAACCTGGCGAGCGGCATTGTAGAGGGTCTGCCCCAGCTCTTTGCCTACATCCCGGATATCGTCACCAACATTGCCGGGCTCATCAACGACAACGCCCCCAAGCTGCTTGCGGGGGGCGTTGCTCTCGTTGTGCAGCTGGGACGTGGCATTTTAAACAGCATTCCTCTGATCGTCCAAAACTTCGGGAAAATCGTTGAGGCAATCCTTGCGGTGGTCTCTGCCGTCAATTGGGTCAACCTTGGCGCAAATATTTTGCAGGGTCTGGCGAACGGCATCAAGAGCATGGCAAGTGCTGTTACAAATGCTTTTAAAGATGGCATTGCTGGCGGCTTGAATTGGCTGAAAACGCTGCCCTCTCAGATGGTGCAGTGGGGCAAAAGCTTGCTTCAAAGCTTTATCAACGGCCTGACTGGCAAGGGCGGCGCAGCCATGCTTGCCACGGCGGGTGCAACCGTCGTCAAAACGGCCAACAGCACCGTTAAAGTTCCTCATATCACAGCAGCCGATGAGGGGATTGCGGACAAAAATGAGTATAACTCCATGATTTTGGCCAATCTGTCCGCTGCAAACAACGCAAAAATTCTGGCAGATGCCGCCAATGCATCCGGAGCAGCGGCTCAAGCTGCATCTTCTGCGGCCAAGAAAACCGCACAGGACACTCAAAAAATCACGAGTGCCCTCAAGGATACCACAGCCGAGTTGAACAAAGAAGTGGAAAATGTGGCTTCTTCCGTAACGGATATGCAGAGCCGCATTGATAAAGCCATGAGCCAGGCGAAAAGCGAGTGGTCCGACGGCATTTTCGGGCTTTTCCGGGGTATCGTATCGGATATCAAGAGCAAAGATTGGAGCGGCCTTGCTCTTGATTTTGCCAAGCTTCTGTGGGGCCAGGTGGACCAGGGCCAGCGGGAGATCATCGCCCAATGGGCGGCCAATGCCCTGAGCGCCGTTAATGACGCTTATGCCGGCGGCGGTCTGAGCGCGGCGGCTTCCTCGATCAAAGCAATTTTCTCCGATGGCATCGCGGCTGGAGCCACGGAGGCCGGGACCGCAGTGCAGAGCTTTTCCAGCATTCTGGAGGGTCTGAACGCATCCGGCGGCGTGGGCAGTGCTCTTTCCGGTATTGCTTCCAGCTTTGCGGGGATGTCCTCCAGCGTCATCTCCAGTCTGTCCGGCATCGTGTCGCTGGTAATGGGTAATCCCATCCTTGCGGCCATCCTGGGCGTGACAGCACTGGCGGGCGGCATTGCGCTGGGGTCTTTTCTCAAGAAGAAAAGCTCTTTTGCGACTTCTGTAACGGGAAATTCTACGGCGTACAAAGATCTTCAAGAAGCATTCTGGCCGGGAGACCGGCGGGCGGCTGCTGGCTATGATGCCCTCTCTTCTCCCTATGGGCTCAGTGCAAGAGCATCCGGGGCTCAGGTCACGACCTACCAGCAGAAGATGCAGGCGTCTGTGGATGCCCTGTATAACGTGGTACAGCAGTATCTTCCGCAGGCTGGAAATCAGACGATCCAGCTCGACAACGGCGTTCTTGTGGGCGCTTTGGTGCCGTCCATTGATACAGAGCTGGGCCGCAGGGCTACACGCGCGGGGAGGGGTGGCTAAATCATGGTGCGAGGTGCACAGATCGGAAGTATCCACACTTTCAAAGACTTAGGGCTGGCCCTCAAAATCGGCAGCCCCACCATCTCAGGAGCCGAGCCTGATTCAAAGCTTGTCACGGTGCCTTTTTCGGACTCTGTGCTCGACCTGTCCAAAGCGCTTGACGGAAAAGTGCACTATAAGCAGCGAACCATCAAAATGGAGCTGCTGTGCAAGGCACCCCAAAAGCAGTGGCCTGTCATCCAGAGCAAGCTCGAAAACGCTTTGCAGGGCCAGTGGCTCAAGTGCGTCTTCGATGAAGACCCCTCGTGGTACTGGCTTGGCATTTGGCGGGTAGATGTGGGCGAACGAGGCCGCACCTCTATCACCTACACCATCACCGGCACCTGCAACCCGCACAAGATCAGCCTGACCGCGGAAGCGGGTGCGGACTGGCTGTGGGATCCTTTCAACTTTGAGACGGACACCATCTATACCACACCGACAAAGGTAAAAAGTTTATGAGCTACAAAGTCTACGCCGGGACTCAGACGGCGATTGATACATGGAGCGAAAAGGTCTGCATCTATGACCCGGGCGCGGAGGATGACACAAAAATCCTGCTGGACCCGGTGCTCACCCGGGAAGACAGCAAGGCGGGCAGCTTTGAGGCCACCGTGCCGCTGGGCAATATCGCTCATTCTGCTTTGCAGAAGCTGAAAGCCATCGTGGAAGTGGAGCAGGACGGCGAAACGCTCTGGCAGGGGCGCGTCATGAGCCACGACATGGACTTTTATCTCAATCAAAAAATCTACTGTGAGGGCGAGCTGGCGTACCTCAACGACAGCTCCATGGTCCCGTACAAGTACGAGTGGATCACTATCCCCGAGTTTCTTGGCAAAGTGCTGGACAGCCACAACAGCCAGACGGAGGGCTACAAGGCCTTTTACCGTGGCACCGTGGACGCGGGTTATCAGCAGGTGCTTTATGCTACAGGATGCACCGTCCAGAGCCACAAAAAAGAGGACGATGACGGCAATGTAGACCGCTGGTATACCTACTACGATCAGAGCGGAAGAATACTGGCTTCGATCGATGCTAACCCGTCCAGCTGGGATGATGATCCGTCCAGCTGGAAAGTGGGCTCTACCCACTACGTCGGCGGCACGGATTATGTATGGGGCCAAGCTCAGGATGCCGCGACGGCGATTACAAAGACGTCCGACACTCTGTATACCGTCAGCACGGGCGTCGTGTACGTCGTGAACAGTGATGGCTCTGAAAAGACCTATGTGGCCAATATCAAAGTTGTCACGTCCGGCAGCACAAAGCGGGCCATGTTTGAGCCAACCGACACGGAAAGCGACACCTATACCGTAAATGTGGCGGATGACGGCAGCGTGACCGTGACCATCAAAATCAAAAACTTTATAACCGGGGAAACGACCACTACCACCGGCGTGGGCTATGTGCTGAAAAAAGAGTACAACTTGTATACTTTTGGCGACGGCAAAAACTTTGGCGTTACCTGGGATATCCTGCAGTCTGAGCTCACGGACACCTACGGCGGGCACTTTATCGTGCGGAGAGAGAAGCGAAAGCTTGTCAATACCACCATCACCCTGCGGTATCTGGATTATGTGTCCAACGTCACCGAAAAGACTGGGCAAAAAATCGAGTTTGGCGAGAATCTTCTGGATCTGGACAGCTATGTCAAGGCAGAAAACATCGTCACCCGCGTCATCGCGGTGGGCTACCGTACAAGCGGCTTCTGGGTGTGGAAGAAAACCAAGACCCTCACGGCCACGGCCAACGACTACGGCGCCCAGAAGTACTATGGCCTCATCACACGGGTCATCGTGATCGAGGGCACATCCTCTACCACAGAGACCCTTTTGAAAGCGGCTCAGAAAAAGCTTGCAAAAAATCTGAGGTATCTGGATGGCATGACCATCTCTGCCGTGGACCTGAAAGACGCGGGAGTGGATACCGAGCGCCTGAAATTTATGAAGAATGCGGACATCATCTCCGAGCCCCACGGCGTGCACACGTCTCTGACCTGCACCAAGCTTGTGGAGCCGCTGGATAAGCCGGACGAGAAAAAATTCACCTTTGGAATTGACTTCTCTTCCATCTCTGACTTGCAGGCCCTCAGCGCCCGCAAGGCTGCAAGCGCTTTTGATATGGCCCACTCGGCTGTCATGAGCTTTAACGACTCCACCCCCGCCAGCCTGATCCTGGACGAAGAGGAAGATTTGAAGTAAGGAGAAAAATTATGGCTACGAATCTTACTGACATCATCAAAAAAGTACGCACCGCCTTGCGAGGTGAAGAGGTGCGCGGCAGCATCGCCGACGGGCTGGAGTATTGTGGGCAGATTTCCGAGAACGCAAAGGCGGATATGGAGGCAAGTGCCGCAGCTACCAAAAAGCAGCTGTCTAAAGACATCGACGCCAAAGCCGCAGAGACACTCAAGACCATCCCGGAGAGCTATACGGAGCTTGATGGGAGTGTGAAGCAGCTAAGGGAAGATTTAGAAAATACGGTTTTGTCAAAAAAAGAATACACCGAAGTGAATGGATTCGCTATAAGCAAAAACTATGGTAAAGTGATTTTATCTTCGTCGTCAAAAGTATATAAAATAAAAGTTGAACCAGTTGTAAAAAAATATATTATTCATACTGACAGGGAAAATTTTTATACTGCATTTAGCTATAATGAATTAATAGATGCCGATATAACAGTCTTAAAAATTGTTTCGGCAAACTATAGCACTGTGGTAGAGAACCAAAATCTGGCAGGGTGGCTCTATGTCGGAAATGATTCTGCTATGAGCGTATCTGTATACGAAGAAAAAGAAAAATATTTTTCTATGCACCCGGAAAATTTTGGCGCAGTTGGCGATGGCATCAATGATGATACTTTACACTTACAAAGCGCCATTGATTTTTGCCTTAAAAACAAAATAAAACTAGAATTTACAAAGGATAAAGTTTATTGTATTTCCAACGGTCTTACAATAAATATTCCTCGAAATGTATACATAGATTTTAATTACGCGGAAATAAAAGCTATCGCTAATATACAGCGAATGATTACAGTCAAGTGCGACAACGACGTTGTAACGAGTGATAGCCCCGTTTTTGACTATAACAATCTAAAAAATGTTCGTCTAAACCATAACGGATTTTCAGGCAACTCTCTATATATAAATTATGGAAATAATTTAACGATTGATGGGGTTTTAATCGAAAATTGCAAAGGGAATGCTTTGCAAATAGATGCAGGAGGCGTGAATGTCGCAAACGGATATATAATATGCAAACACGGGAATAGTGTTGGAATAAATATTACAACAAGCGACAGTCATTTTAGTGACCTAATTATTGTCAATGCAAATATTGCAATCAACAATTCTGGGACCAATTTTTATACAAGAGTTCACGGGTGGAATACTGGCGAGAACATAGATGATACAACATTCTTTGCCCATGCGAGTGGAAATGCGCAGCTAATACAATGCCAGTGCGACACGTATGAGAGAGGTTATGTGATTTCCACAGATAGGCGTCTGTCTTTAACAAACTGTACATATTATTTTAATTCAAACGTGTACAAAGGAGACAAAACGCCCATTGTTTTTTTCTATGCTGAAACGGCTCGCCATTTTGCAAGAAACACATCTTGTGTAAACTGCACATTTGATTCGTTTAAAACCGATGTAATGTTTTCAAATTTTCCGGCTATGATGATAAATTTGATTGGATGTTGGCATAAAGGGAAATTTATAGATGCAACTTATAAAGAATTTGATACAAAAACTGAAATCGGATTAAATTTGTTAGATGGAATATTGAATGATGGAAATACATGGAATCAAAATTCGTTAAGCTATCGAGATGACACTGTTAGAGTGAGACTTGCATTAAATGTTTCAAAAAAAAGCTTTGGCAGCGAGGAGGTTCAAGTCGGGACTATACCACAACCATATTGGTATCCAAAAGGCAATTTAGTCGTTCCGTGCTATTTATACACAGATGAATACGATACAAAATGGTATCCAGGATATATTTTTGTGAATAAAAACAATGGAATTTTTTCGGTAAAAGTAAATCAATCTTTAAAATATCAAAAACTCATTTGCAACTTCGACTATGAACTTCCACAAATAGTGTACAATGGATAAAGTTCTAAATTAACTAAAGAAAGCTTTATCTTACCAAAAACCGAAAGGACGTGACCACATGAACCTCCTGACTTTTCTCTCCCGCCTCTTTTCCGCCCTTGCCCACGCAAAGGAAGCGGCAAACAACTCCACCGCAGATCCTGCCCCCGTGTCCACTGTGGACACCCAGAGCGCCGCTCCCCCCGGCTGGGGCGGGCCGCTGCCTTACCGCTACATCGACGTAAGCCGGTATCAGGGCAAAATCACCCTCGACGGCTGGCGCAAGGTCAAAGCGGCTGGTTACAAGGGCGTCATGCTCAAGACGGTGAGCACCAACCGCAAGCTCTCCAAGCGAGTGGATGGGTTGTACATCGACCCGACCTTTGAGCGCAACTACCGCGGCGCCCGGGCCGCTGGGCTGGACGTGGGCGTCTACTACTACACCTACGCCACCAGCGAGGCGATGGCCGATGCAGAGCTTGCCCTTGTGCGGCAGGCAGTCTACGGCAAAGAGCTCACCATGCCCCTTGCGGTGGACGTGGAGGAAAACAAACTCAAGCCCATGAGCACCCTTGACCTCACCAACCTCACCGCCTACGCGCTGGAACAGGTGGAGAAAATGGGTTTTTACGCCCAGCTGTACACCTATACCCACTACTCTAACATGGAGCTGGACATGGGCCGTCTGGCAAGCCGCTGGGACGTCTGGTTGTCCGATACAACCGGGCACACTCCCGCCGTCGGCTACCACTACAACGCCCACCAGCACACCAGCAAGGGCTCTGTGCCGGGCATCTCCGGCAACGTTGACCTCGACGTGACCGAGATCAACTACCCCCGTATCATCCGCAAGAAGGGCCTGACGCGGCTCAGGGAGGGCACATGACTGAAAAAGAGGCGTTGATTTGGATTGTGGGCATCTTGGGCAGTGCGTGCGCGGCAGCGATTACGCTGGACAAGGTGCTGGACATCATCCACAAGTACATCAAAAAGGCACAGGCTCCCAACGATGCACAGGACAAGCGGCTGGATGAGCTGGACAGGCGCGTGGGAGTGCTTGAGACGGGCTACTCTAACCACTCTGCCGCTCTGGGCCGCGATCTGGAGCATTTTGGGGCGCTGGAAAACGCCATCACCATCCTTTTGCGTTCCAACCGCGCCGTTTTAGGCGCTCAGCTGTCAGGTGATAATATCAAAGCACTGGAGCAGAGTGCGGAGGAAATCGACAAGTTTTTGTATGAGAGGAGAGAAAACGCATGGACGCAGCAGCAAAAATCCTGAGCGCCGTCCCGGGCCCGGTGGCCCTGGCTCTGATGCTGGGCGGCTTTATCTTCTACGCCCTTGGCTGCATCCGGCTGGGGTATGGTGCGGCGGTCAAGCCCACCGTGCTCCAGCTCATCGAGCAGGCAGAAAAGGACATCCAGGGCACCAAGAAAGGCGCGGAACGCAAAGCCTGGGTGGCCCAGATGCTCCGTGCGGCCCTGTCCGCCAGCAAGTACGGAAAATTTATCTCGTGGGCCATCACCGATGAGACCATCGGGGTGGTGATTCAATTTTTCTTTGACCGCATGAAAGCGGCATTGGAAAAGCAGTAAGGAGGATATCATGGCAAGCACTACATACGGACGTTTTCGTGGCCTCACGAAAACATACCATCTCGGCAATGTCAACAAACTGGTGACATTTTGTCACCAGTTTGCCGTGCTTGGCAATATGGTGCGCAACGCCGGACAGTTGCCGCAGCCTTTCTGGCTCGGTGCTGCCTGTGGCGGCGGCTCGTGTAGTGCTGCCCGCTGCGCTGCAAGGACTTGACCGACAGCAGATGACCGCAGCCATCAAAAGCGCACCGCTTGGGAGGGTAGACCGTAAGATAGCCTTACTGCGGTACGTTGAGCGGCTCCCACAAGCTGACATTGCAGCGCAGACACATTACAGCCGGACGGCGATAGGCTACCGGCTGAAAGGCATTGAAAAAATGCTCGATGTGTGATATAATATTTATACCGTCCGAAGTAGAGTACACACACTTCGGAGAAATGTGTACAGAGAGCCAGCGGAAGAACGTTTACCCGCTGGCTTTTCTTTTTGCACGAATTGTGGTATAATCATCTCAACAAATCCACCCGGCCTCTCGAAGAAGCACAAGAGGGCGGATATTTGCTAAAGTCCCCTGCACGCCTCCTCACAGTGCGTACCATGCAGGGGGCGTTTTTTTCTTGACTTTTTGGGCCATAAATGATAAAATTTTTGCGCACCTCCCTGTGAGGTGTCTTTCACTAAAAATTCCCCGGGTGGTGTTCGCGCATCACTCGGGGGATTTTTTATTTATCAAATTCTATCTTTTGCGGAAAGCATGATTTTGTGGTTAAATCCATCTTCAAAAATGGCACCATTCCACCAGCTATGAATTTTGTTTTTTTCAAAATCTTCCAATTCAATATATCCAGCGAGCCCGGTTCTTCTGTCATATATTGTCTTGAGCTTGACAATTTTTGCAGGGGTGAGACCAATTGCTCGTGTGGCGCGATGCTTATCGTCGAAATCATCTTCACAAAGCCACTCAAGCGCCTCAATAAAATCGCTTTCCGTAATGCTGGAATGTGCTGCCCAGTCTTTAAAAATGCGGCTTTCACCAGCGAGAACGACTTTCTTTTTTGCTTCAAAAAAGTTTTTCATTTTAAGTACCTCCAATTGTTTGTGTGTGGTGTCTTTCACTGTCTTTATTATATGCTCATTGAGCGTATTTGTCAAGGCTTTTTGCAAAATTTTATGCTCAACGAGCACAAAAAATCTCTGGCAGCCTTGTACCAGACCACCAGAGATTTTTTACTTTTTCTTTAGCTCTTCAAGGACTTTTTTTAGATCATCCTGCCACCCATCACAGAAGTCCATAATGCTCTGCCAGCAAAAAGCGGATGTATACAGGGCACTCTCTTGTCCCACCGCACCAGCCTAGCAGTGTACGATAAGGAACCCCGGCCATCTTGGAAAAGGCCGTCTTCGTGAGGCCTGTCTCTTCCACCATCTCTTTAAAAGACATGTGGGCGATTTTCCAAATATTTTCCAGCTTAGTCTTTTGGGCATCCAGATCAACGCATCCAGAGGCATCGTCCTCCACGCTGAGGGTAACGCTGTTCAAAAAGATTTCTTTAACGGCCTTTGGGTCAGATGCCATGACGAAAAGTTCAGCTGCATTATACATTGCAATTCTCCTTTTTTGATTGATAAATTCCCCGGGTGGCGTTCGCGCATCACTCGGGGATTTTTTATTTACTGCTCGTTCTCTTCAAACATTTTGAAATATTTCTCGTACTCTTCCCACTCTTCGGGGTTTGCCGGGTCATCACAAGCCGGGCTGCAATACTCTGCAATCCACTCTTCCTTGTCGGTGCTTCTCCAACCGCCATCAAACATCGCTGCTGCACTGCTGTAATAATCTTTCATTTTAGTTACCTCCAGTTGATTGTGTGTGGTGTCTTTCACTGTCTTTATTATACGCTCATTGAGCATATTTGTCAAGGCTTTTTGCGAATTTTTATGCTCATTGAACATATTTCTTTGCGCCTGTGAGGCCCCGTTGCCGTGCGGGCGCTTTTTTATTTTTGGCACTCGTTTGGCATTCGTTGGCACTCACCTTTTGCGGCTCTGATAAAATGAAATCGCAAGGAGGGATTTTATATGCCGTTTCTCTATGACCCTTACACGGGCAAACCGCTGCCGCCCCAGGGCTATAACTGGCCACAGACAGCTCCTGCTGCACAGCCTGCACCGCAGGCACAGCCCGAGCAGAAAGACCCTTGGATCATGGTGCCCACTTTGGCCGACGTGGACAAGGTGAGTGTGGATCGTGGCGAGACCAAGTGGATCATGGTGCAGTCTGACCAGATTTTTGCGGTCAAGACCGCCAACGCCATGGGCTATGCTCCGGCTGAGTACTATCGTTTTGAGCAGATCGACCCGGCCATGATGCTGCCTCCTGCATCAGCCCCCGGCGGGCAGCAGCTCACCCGACAGGATGTGGAGCAGATCGTGGACGCCAAAGCACAAGAGCTGATCGGACGATACCTTTCTGTGGCTTCTGAAAAGCCCACGACCGCCCAGACGTCCACCAAGACGAAAAAGGAGGCCACACAATGAGCAATCCTCTTGCAAGTAGAATCGGCCCGCATAGGGGCCCACAGCCGTCTCAGGGCTCACTCATGAGCAATCTGCCCGGTATCATGAAGCAGGCCCGGCAGGTCATCGCCGTCATCAACGCCGCACAGAATCCCCAAAAGGCCCTCATGGACTACTGTGACAAGTCCGGCGTTTTTGAGGGATACACGGGCAGCCGTGACCCCGAAAGCATGGCCAGGTGGCTGGCCGAAAAGAACGGCGTCCCCCTGGACGATGTGATAACAATGCTCCACGGCCCCGGTGCACAGGGGCTTGGGAATAGACTCACAAAATTCATGAAAGGTGGTTTTTGACTATGACCGATGAGACTACGAGCGGCATGGGTGCTGGCTTCTGGATCTTTGCGCTGGTTGTCCTGGTCCTGATCGTCGTGATGTGTATGCGCGGCGGGCTGGGCCTTGGCGGCGGCATGGGGATGCCTCCCAACGTCGCAACTGCTGGCGACGTGCAGCGGGCGACGGATTTCGCCGCGCTGGAGCGCCAGAATAACGAGGGCGTGTCCGCTACCCGGCAGGGCGTCTATGACGTCGCTGCCGCCGTAAAGGACGGCAATTATAACATCCTCGGGGAGATTCGCGACCTGGAGAGCGCATCCAACGCTGGCTTTGCACAGCAGCAGGTGTGCTGCTGCGAGACCAACCGCAACATCGACTCTGTCCGCTATGACATGAGCAATTTTGCGGCGGCCATCAAAGAAAATCAGGCTGCGGGCATCCAGAAAGTGCTGGATCAGCTGGCCGCCAATCGCTACGGCGATCTGGAGCGGGCATATAACCAGCAGAGTATGCAGTATGCCATCACGCAGGCTGTCTGCGGCATCCCCAAGGTTTCCCCCTACGCCTATCAGCTGGCTCCTACATGGGGCCCGGCTCCCGCCCCTGGCTATGGCCCTGGGCCCTATTGGAGTAACGCAGCTTAACCCCTCCACTACTTCGCTTTAACAGCGCACAGCCCCCACGGCAAGCGCTGTGGGGGCATTTGATTTGAAAGGAGAAAAATTTTATGGTATCCTGCATGAAAAATCCTCACTATAAAAGCGCCGTCGAGACCTACAACACCGCTACGCAGGCACTGACCATTACTCCTGCACCTCTGGGCCTGACTGGCACCGTCCTCACCAATACGGGCGTATCCCTTGACCCTGAGCAGGCCGCAGTGAAGATCAACAACGCGGGGCTTTACCGGGCCAGCGCCAACATCCAGGCCACCGCTACGGCGGCTGGCATTGTCGCCACGGCGCTGTATCTGGATGGGGTCATGCTTCCCGAGACTTTGCGCACCGTGACAGCAGCAGAAAACGCCACTGTTTCCATCACCACCGACATGCTCCGCAGCATTCCCTGTGACTGCAACGCCCACACCCTCCAGCTTTATGGCTGGGTTGTCGGTGCTACCACTGCCGCAAATGTCACGTTTTCACAGCTGGCCGTTGTGAAAGAGGCTGGGAGGGCTTGAGCCATGTATGACTTTGAGCCTTTGCGTGCCAAGATGCTGCGGGAGCTGAAAGAAATCTCTGATAAAGAGGATTTCAGCCGACACGATCTTGATGACTCTTATAAGCTCATCGTGAGCATCCCCGGGCTGGACCACATGCCTCAGCACAGAGTACATGAAAGCGACGAGGCCGCGCTGATCGGAGAGCACCACAGTGCGGACCATCTTACCGTGGAGCAGGCAAAGAAGTGGGTGAGCCGGATGAAAAACGCCGACGGCACTACCGGGCCCCACTGGAGCTATGAGGTAGCATCTCAGCTGATGGCCGCCCGTGGCATTGACTGCAACGCGGTAGACTTCTGGGCCACGCTCTGCATGATGTACTCCGACTACTGCAAAGTGGCCCGCGCCTACAGCGCCGACAACCCCAATTTTTATGCTGATCTGGCGGCGGCGTTCCTGCACGATGAGGACGCCGCAGCGGGTAAGCTTGTGAGGTACTGGGAGTGCATCCCGGAGTCTCACTGAAGTTTACTACCTTTTTACTACTTTTTGTCCCGGATTATACGGGATTATAAGGCAGCATAAGGCAGCATCCCGAAAGCCGAAAGAAGCAGAAAACCCGCATGAATCCTTGATTTTCTTGGATTCATGCGGGTTTTCGCTAAGTTGCGCCAGCAGGAGTCGAACCTATAGCGCATAGCGATAATACGTAATTTGTATTCATTTTACTGCTTTTTTACTACTTTTCGTCTGGAAAATTTGCACGTCTTTTTCTGCTGATTCTGCCCCATCATAAAAGGCTATCAGCTTCTGGGCAGCGCCCTCAAGCTTGCGTTCTCTGATATGGGTATAGACTTTGTACGTGGTGGAAATGTCGGCATGGCCCATGATCTTTTGCGCTTCCAGCACACCAACGCCTGCATCATACAAGTCTGTAGCAAAAGAGTGCCGGAACTGGTGTGCGGTGACGCTGGCTTTCATCACGGGTCCTTTGGTCTTCTTTGGCTTCCGCTTTGAGTAGCGCTTGTCCCGGTATCGGGTGCGGCCATCGCTTGGGACGACAAGCCCCAGCTTTGTGCAGTACATGAGCCATTTCTGGTGATACTCTGCATCCGTCAGCGGGCGAGTCATACCGCCGATGACATACTCCCCGGGTTTTCCCCGGCGGGTTAGCAGCAGCTCTTTGAGGTGTGGCATGAGCGGGATGTCACGCACGGCGTTCTTTGTCTTGGGCGTGCGGATATGGACGCCCTTTTTCCACGTCACCTCTTTGGAAACGTGGACAAAGTTTGCGTCAAAGTCGATATCATCCCACTGCAAGGCGACGGCTTCACCCAGGCGGCACCCGGTATACATCAGCACCCAGGCCGTGAGCCCAAAACCGTCCGGATGTGCCCGAAATGTCGCCAGCTCTTTCTCTGTGGGCGGCAGGCGCGCCACGGCGGGCTTTCCCTCTGCTGTGTGCGTGTCCTGGATGGGGTCATAAGAGGCGTTTGTCTTGATCCGCCACTGCTTAAAAATGCCGTTCAGGACGCTGCGGGTATTGCGTATAGTGCTGGTGGAAAGGCCCTCATTTTTGAGCTGCTCCCCAAAAGCTTCCACCATCTGCTTTGTGATCTCGTCCATCCTGCGGCCTTTAAAAGCTTCCACACAGCGAAGCCAGTTTGAGCGGTAGGTGTTATCTGTCCCCTCTTTGATCCGCTTCATCAGCGCTTCCCAGTACTCTGCGGCAGCGACCTCAAATTTATCAGTGTCTTCCGTTTTTTTCTTTTTTTCTGCTATGGCCTCCAGATACTTTGCCTCTGCTTCTGTCTTTGTATGGCCATAAAAAACCTTTACTTTGCCATCGGGCATTTTGCGCTTGCACTGGTATAGCCCGTCAGCGCGCTGGCCCTTTCTCTTTCTTGGCATTCTCTGCCCCCTCCCTTGTGATCGAGTATGCGGCCTGATCGGCCATGGCGGCATCCTTGCCGCACTGGTGTGCCTGGTGTAAAATGTCCATTTCCGGCTGGAATCCGTTGGGGTCCGGGTCAAGTCCCCGCACCCGGGCCATTTCATGGTCATTGATGATGGTGCCACAATGACTTACCCGGCTATCCAGCGGGCAGTGCAGGTTTGCCAGCACCTCGGACAGGACACCGACGTGATCAGATCCATGATCTCCATATCGGAGATATAAAAGGGCGTTCACCTCATACATGCCGGCTTCATCTATCGCCTCGTGCAGAATCTGACGCTTCTCCGCGTCGATGGGGTCATCTTCCAGATACTCCAGCAGGCCGGGATGGATGCAGGCGTCTATATACCGCACGGCGGACACGCCGCAGCAGGTAAACCACGTGAGGGCCGTGGGGAGTGAGGGCGGCGTTGTCCCCTGCTCCCATGCCGCGATTGTGGGGCGGCTGACACCCATGCGCTTTGCCAGCTTCTCCTGGCTCAGCCCGGCGTGTGCCCGGGCTGTTTCGAGCGCTTTCGCCATTCTCCACGAAAATTCGTCCATTCTGCTTCACCTCGATTCTTGAAATTCGCAAAAGTTACCTTAAAATGGTAATATTATTTTTACATCCCACCATGGTATAACATTATTGTAAAAAAAAACCATGATGGAGGTGCAAAAATGCTGATTCCTGCAAAAAATGTCCGTGAGCTCCCCGATGATATGGACATCATCGACGGGATGCCCGCCAGCCGCCCCAGCAGCCCCGACAGGAGCCGCAGACCATGGGAGGGCTGAGATATGGCACACGATCGGAAAACGCTTCTCCCCATGCTCTCCGGCTTTGCAGAGCACACCGCGCTGGCGCTGGTGTACCATCTGGCCCCGCACAACGTCGGGCCGGACATATACGCGAACGCCGCCCGCATTTTACAGCGAGCGGCGGAAGACCAGGCCGCAGGGCGTGACCCCCGGGCGCATGTAAAATGCGTGAACGGCAAAATGATTGAAATTTAGCTTTTGGTGTCCACTGTGGACACTTTCAAGTGTCCAAGTCGTCCTCTTCTGCTTCGTCATCCTCCCCGGCGGGGTTCTCCGAAACGTGAGTGATGGACAAGCTCTGCCGATACTGCTCGGCCAAAACGGTACGCTTAAACTCTGCCGTCGGCGCAATCTCGCCCACAAGCTTTTCCAGCTCATCCAGAGATACATGGAAAAACTCTTTCCGCAGGTTGACCTTGTTTACACGCTGGTCATTCAGGATGTGGTGGAGCTTGGTTTCCAAGCCGGCTGCATCGTCAGAGAAGATCATAGAATGGACGTCAAAGGGGAAAGGCACGCTGGCACTGCCCAGCTCGTTGATACGGTCCATCGGTTCCAAGCGGCGAGTCATGCCGATTTTAAAGACATCCTCGCCGAACGAACCGATGTTGCTGATGACGTAAACATTACCGGCCTTGCCGTTCTGGAGGTTGACGATTTTCTCACGCTGCTCTGCGACGGCTCCCAGCTGACGCTGGAGCTCTTCAATACGCGCTTTCAGCAAGCGGGTCTTTTCATCATCCTCAGACTGTTTCAGCTGCTCAGACAGCTGGCTGATCTGGTCGTGATACTTACTCTCTTCTTTCTCGATCTGCTTACGCTGGCGCTCCAGTTCTTTCCGCTCTTCTGCTTCCTGTCGCATCTGCTCACGGATAGCACGCTGCTCTTCCTTGGCCCGCTCTTTCTGGACATAGTATTCATACTCGATTTTGACGGCCTCTTGGAAGAAATAATCAAGCTCCCCGATGAACCGCTTGACCGTCGGTGCAATACTCTGATTTCCCTCGGAGGTAATGGCGTAGTATTTCGAGGTGATCGCCTTGATATCGTCCAGCGCATCGTCCAATCTGCCGAAGCTGATATTGTTCAGCACGTTCTGGAGTTCAGCCGAAAGGGCCATGACCATCAGGCGATAAATGGTAACATTTGCCTTGGTGGTATAGCGATCTTTATATTTTTCAAATGTTTCTTGGATGTTTTTCTCATTTTCACGGTAGCGCTTGCGCAACTCCCGCATATCGAGACATTGGAGCGTAAGCGTAACGGTGGGCTTCATCAGCTCATCGGCTTCCTCCAGAAGCTTTTTGAGCTTGTCATCAGTATTTCCGACGGCAAATTCATCAGAGGCATACTGGATGGCTTTCATGAGCTCTTTGCAGCGGCGCACCTTTTGCGCGGCATTGGCAGCGCTCTTCTGGAGCTTTTCATTTTTCTCTGTGACATCGGCGAGCTCAGCTTTTCCCTGGATGATTTTTTCTTCCAGCTGGAGGCTCTGGGTGCTTAGACGGGCATTTTCTTCCTTTGCTTTTGCGATGCCATCCTCTTTTGCTTCCATGGAAATTTTTTCAAACAGGGCTTTTTGATCTGCCAGCTTTTTTGAAGCTTCATCTATCTGCCGATTCAGCTCCATTTGCTGGCGCTTCAATTCTGCCTGTTCTTCTTCCATCCGGACGGTAGAGGCGCAATTGTCACAAAGGCCGTTTGTCACTTTGAGGAAAAGGCCCTTTCGCCCACACCGGTAGCATTTGCCCATTTTTCTGTATTCCTCCGCAAATATTTATCTTTTCTATTGATTTTCTTTGATTGCAGTTGTATTATAATGCTATGAAATACAACAATTTAGTGTGAACGAGGTGTTTTAAGTGAACGATGACAGATTTATAGCTTTTCTCAAAATCCATCCTGAGCTTTGGGATACCGTCATGAAAATTCTTTTAGAACACCCCGAAAAAGAAAACTCGTGATTCACTCAGAGCTTATCTTCATCAGCTTCAGCGCTCTCCGTGTGACTTTCTTCTAAAGTCTTTTTCACACCAATGCCCATAGCCTTAAAGATTGAGCGGAAAATCCCATATAATGCAGCGTAAAAGATCAGCCCCAGAAGAAGACCTGCTATGACGATGGATTCAGTACCGGCAGAGCTTGGCAGATAGCCGGGCTCTTGTGAAAAGTAGTAAAATTCACCCAGCGCAATGCCAACTACTGCAAGCAGGATATTGGGGATCAGCGGCATTTTATACTTGTCGGCAGGCTTTGCGGGCACGGGTGCTGCACTTGTGACGCTGGTGGACTTCTTTCTCTTTGCCGTCTTTCCTGTCTCTGTGGACCAGGAAAGACCCGTTCCGGGGATAGATGCCGTCATGCGTTCTTTGCCTTTGGCCGTCTTAGTGTACCGCAGGCCTTTGACGCCATAGCTGTACCCAATGCCGGACTTGCTAAGATTGATCCTGAAACCGCCTCCGAGATTGATACTCTTTCGAAATCGCAGCCCCACAGTAAATCCTCCTTACTTTTTTCCACTCTCCAGCACCGCCAGTGCGGCAGCCTTAGCCGCTGCACGCGCTTCCGGCGTTGCATTTTTGAATGCTTCTTCTACATCTGACCACTCGTATTTGAGCTCGCCCTCCCCGGCGGGCTCTTTTTTTGTGCCCATGAGCTCTTCCACCGTGATTCCAAAGTAGTCCGCAATCTTTTTGCGGTTCTTCATCAGTGGAAGAGAGCCATTTTTCCAACTTGTTGGCATCGAGTTTGAAAGCCCTAACTCTTCAACCACTGTGGCGGGTGATTTTTGAACTTTTGCACATTGAACTTGAAAATTTTCCCAAAACAAAATTATCACCTACTTTTTGTTAATTGTGCCGAAATCTAGATTTTTCTAGTTTTTGTATTGAAATCTAGATAAATCTAGATTATAATAAGAATGTCCTCAAGGGGTTGGTTCCTTTCTCCCCTTTGGGGATGCATGGAATCTACCGAACCTCCTACAAGGTGTGTGCTTTGCTCTCACAGGCAACGGATTCCCCAAAATCAGGAAGCTCCCCAATGCGCGTGCGGGGCTTCCGCACAAAGACCGGCGGCGAGCCGCTCTTTGTGGTCACATTGCCGAGTTGAAAAAATGTATCATGTTGTCCGCAATCTCATTTTACACTTTTTCTCACCGCTTGGCAATGTTTTTAAGACTTTTTTGTGAACGTCTGTTCATGTTTTCAACAAGCGAGGTGGAAAAATTGAGAGACAATCTGACAACCGACGAATGGATGGGCGAAGTGCGGAAGCAGATGAAGCGCCGCCACATGACCTGCCGAGACCTGGCTGCTGCTTCCGGATGGAGTGAGAGCACCGTCCGCAAGTACATCAACGGCCTGTATCACAACGACAATCCCCGCGGTGATATCGAGCGGGCCCTGGGCATGAGGTGACAGCATGAGCAGAACAGCGATTTTTGCCTGCTTCATGTGCTTTGTGGCAGGCGGGTGCCTGAGCGTCCTTGTGATGATCGGCGCCCACAACCGTGACCGGCGTGTGCTGGCGGGCTGGGTGACGTATTTACTCGTGGTTCTGGCTTTGGCCTACAAGATCGGAGGTGCGCTTCTCTTATGAGCGGAACAATTTTTATTTTTGCAGACCTGATGGAGCTGGCAGGCCGGGACGCCTGGCACGCTGCCTGCACCGAGAAGCTGGCGCTTCTCTTCCTCGTCACCCCGCTGGTGATTGGGGCCCCGTACCTGCTGGCCCAGTGGGATAAGTTCAAGCGGGCCGACAACGCCCGGCGCCGTGCCGCCCAGAAGCGCCGGATGGAGAGGATGGTGCAGCGGTGAGCTATTACATGGTAAAGCAGAAGCAGTGCGAGCTTTGCGGGGCCACCATGAAAAACGTGGGCTGCACCCGCAAGTATTGCGACACCTGTTTAAAGGCTTTGCGTTCCAAGCAGGCCGATGAGCATAACAAAAAGCAGCGGGAAGAGCGGAAGAAGACGCTTCTCCCGCAGGGGAAATCCATTGCCGACGTCTGTGCCCGGGCGGAGGCAGCGGGCCGGACATACGGCCAGCAGGTGGAGTTTGAGCGGCGGAGAAAGGAGCTGGAAGACCGTGGCGAGAAAGTTGAGAAATGAGCTATACATGGCTCGATTGAATACATTGACCGCCTTTTATGGAACTTTGGCGGTGACTGTCGAGCAGGCCGCAAAGATTACGGGCACTGTCCCTGACAGTGTATGCAAAAAGTATCCCGATGGGTGGAGTTCAGCCGGAAAAGGAAAAGTTATCGACCTGGCCATCTTGATGGATCAGTACACTTTGGCCATGGGGCTGAATTTTCTCCCGGAGAAGTGAGGAGGTAAGCATGAGACAGATCACCGTAATCTACAGGTCCCACGGGAAAGACCGAAAGGCCCCGACCGAGGAGCAGATATTGACGTTTGGCGTGGAGTCGATGTTTGGCTACACCGATGGCACACCGGAAGACCTGATTGAGGAGCTGGAGGATGCACTGCCGCTTACACAGCAAGAGCTGCTGACTCAAAGCTCCAGCGCCAACGCCCTGGCCCGGCTCATCGGTGCCGTGGAAGACATCCGAGGGCGGCATTTTGAAGAAAACGACATGCTTTTTAGCATTGACAGGGACTGAGGGCCGAAAGATGAAAAAAGTTCACGTTTACTATACCTGCCACTGTGATCGGGAAAACAGCTTCCCACAGCCACTTTTCGAGATTGGCGGCAATCTGCACCACAGCACTCTGAAAGACACCAGACGTGATGAAGCTGATTTTTCCTTTGATGCAGAAGATGCTGTGGCGGATGAGCTGCTGGAAGTGTCCGCGCCGTTTTACTTTGACGATATCCGAAAGACCCGCCGCCAGATGCATTTAGCAGAGATCACATACTGGCACGCTGCCATGCATGACCGCCGCATCATGAGAAGTGACAAAATTCTGAAAGTTTCTCCGGACTGAGCATGAACGAAGAAGTGCTCTAAAGGCTCCACTGGCGGCAGGAGGATAAAAAAGAGCCGCTGCCAGCGCAAAAGCGCACAAAGTGATATTGGAGGTGAATCCATGGCAACGAATAAACCGGCCAGCTCAAGGCGCGGGCCGTCTGAGAGCGCAAAGAGGCGTTCTGATGCCGTTTGCGCCCAGGCCGTGTCTTTTCCCATCAATGGCCCGAAAATCCCGGAAATCGGCCCCGGGGACTGCGTGGCGCGTGTGACAGAGGCTTCTGCTGATGGCGTGCGTGTCGTAGTGCTTCCCCGGGAGGCCGTTGTGCGGCACATGCTCAATCAGGTCTACGGCTCCATGGGCTGGGGCGATACCTACTACCGCTCCGGCAGCTGGTGGCGGTGCCAGATCGAGGTGCTGTCCCCTGTCACCGGGCTTTATGTCCGCAAGGACGCTGGCCCGCTGGAGCTGCCCACCAGCAGCCCCGACCGGATGCAGGAAAACACCAGCTTTTTGCGGGCGGCGGCCAAGTGGGGCTTTGCCGAGGACGTGATGGAGCTGGGGCCCATCTTCCTCAAGGCAGACCAGGTGCCCGTGGCCAAGACCGAAAAAGGCAAATATTACCCGTCGGTCAAGCTCAGTGTGGACAAGTTCGCCCGGGCGGAAGACGGGCACATCTGCATGGTGCAGCTTCTCCGGGCAGACGGCCAGAAAGTCCTATGGGACGAAAAGGCGTAATCGGCCAGCTGGCCGTGGTGTATGATCCGGCCCGGCGGGCGTTCACGGTGGAAAAGGCTGTGGATTTTGTGAAAACCCAGCTCTTCCAGAAGCTTGATGAGCTGGCCTGCGGCAAGCCGCTGCGGCTGGTGCTCACCTTTGAGCCCGAGACCCGGCGGCGCACCCTGAGCCAGAACCGCATGATGTGGGCGCTGCTCACCGTCATGGCCGACCACTACAACGGCGGCAGGGCGGGCGGCATGAAGCCGGAAGACTGCTATGTCCAGATGCTCGAGGAGTACGGCGTGGACTTCGATTTTCTGGAGGTGCCCGTGGGGGCTGTCCCCATCTTGCGCACGGCTTACAAGCTGGTGCACGTCGTGGAGCTTCTGGATGACGACCGCTGCACCGTCAAGTGTCTGCGGGGCTCCAGCAGCTTCACCACCGCCCAGATGGCGGATTTTATCGACGGAATATTTGACAGGCTGGCGGAGATGGGCGTCAATGACCCCAATGTGACAGCCTACTGGATGGAATGGCAGGAGGTGCCGAGAAAGTGAGTTCCAGTATCATGCAGACCCGGAAAGAGTGCTACATCTGCCGACTCAAGTATAACGTGACGACCACCACCGGGCTGGAAGAACACCACGTTCTCAACGGGCCGCTGCGGAAAAAGGCCGAGTATTATGGCCTCAAGGTCTGGCTCTGCCACCGTCACCACAACGAGCCCGGAAAGGACAGCGCCCATTTTGACAGCAAGACCCGGCTGCTTCTCAAGCAAGCGGGACAGCGGGCTTTTGAATCCTGGTATAGTCACGAGTTTTGGATGAAAGAGTTCGGAAAGGATTATTTATCATGCTGAATGTTGTTGCGATCATGGGGCGGCTGGTAGCTGACCCAGAATTGCGCACCACGCCCTCTGGCGTGAGCGTGTGCACGGTGTGCATCGCGTGTGACCGGAATTTTGTACAGCAGGGCCAAGAGCGGCAGGCGGATTTCCTGGACGTCGTGGCCTGGCGCGGCACAGCGGAGTTTATCTCCAAGTATTTTTCCAAGGGCAGCATGGTGGCCGTGCATGGGCACCTGCAAACCCGCAATTACAAGGACAAGAACGGCAACAACCGCACCGCGGTGGAGATCGTAGCCGACGATCTGAGTTTTGCCGGGCCCAGCAAGCGCCCGGCGGGCCAGCAGCCCGTGGATGACGGCGGCGAAGCACCGCCCAAGGACTACCGCGAGCCTGCCCCGGCCTACTCCCAGGGCAGCGCGGACGACTTTGCAGTCATCGACGACAACGATGACCTGCCGTTTTGAGGGGGGGGTAACGTGTGAGCGCAAAGAAAAAGAAAGAGCGCAACGATGATGATGACTTCATCCTCATCCAAAAATGGATGAAGCGCCAGCCTGGACGCAGCGGGCGATGCCTCAAGGGCAACTCCCTTTCCGTCTACGCCATCATCTACGGCTTCACTCGGCGGGATGCCGGGGCCTACAAGGGCGGCTACTCGTATATAGCCGACTGGCTGAATCTGAGCGACAACGGGGCCCGGAACATTGTCAAAGACCTTGTGAAAGAGGGCTTTTTGGAAGAGTCCAAGATCATCGTGAACGGTGTTGAGATGAACCAATACAAAGCCATCCGGCGGCAGACCGAAGAGCGCAACGATGATGAAAACCATGTTGAAAGTTTTCCACAAAACCCTCCAAAAAAATGTACCCCTACAAAAAATGTACCCCTACAAAAAATGTGCGAGACCCCTACAAAAAATGTAGGCAGACCCCTACAAAATTTGTACCCAGATAAAACTACTAAGAAAAACTATAAGAAAATCTATCTATCAGCAGCGCAAGGCGCTGCACAGGATGGATTGATTGTGGAAAACTCGGATTTGAATTTGGTACGGGAAAAATTCCGGGAGCAGCTGGAGCTCGACACTCTGGCCCTGCGGTATGACAGCGACATGCTGGAAGAAATCTTGGAGAACATTGTCGAGATGTACTGTTGCCCAAACTTCACCCAGAAGATCGGACAGTATCCGCAGACAACCAAGGGCGTCCGGCTTCAGCTGGACAAGCTGGAGGCCAAGCATATCGAGTACCTGATGGAGAGCATGGCCTCCACAACACAGCCCATCAAGAACCCCAAAGCCTACCTGCAAACCGCGATCTTCAACGCCCGCAGCACGTTTGAGCACCACTACCAATTTGGAGCCAATGCCATCATGGCAAACGCTCCCTGCCGACCGTCGCCGGAGTTCGCGCTGACGGCTGAGGAAATCCACAGGAGGCTGAAAAAGCGAGGTGATGGAGCATGAGCAAAGCGGACGACCTCGCCCAGCACTGGCCCGCAGACAGCCCCTGCAACCAATGCGCCTATACCGCTTGCCGGAACGGCCTGGGCGGTTACTTCCGCCAGTGCAGCCAATTCCGCGAGTGGTTCACGGGCCGCTGGCAGGGGTATCAGATCACCATGGAAGAGCTGAAAGCAAAAAGCAAATAAGCCGAAAAAGAAAGGAAATTGCAATGCGCACGATGCACAAAATCGCTATCATCAACCTCAAGGGCGGTGTGGGGAAATCCGTCACCGCCTGCAACCTGGCCTGCGTCCTCGGGTGGAAGTACTCCCGGCGGGTGCTGGTGATGGACTTGGACAAGCAGGCCAACACATCCATGTTTTTCCGGTGCTTTGATCCGGAACAGAAAAACGTGGCCGATGTGCTCACAATGGACACCACCATCCGCGACGTGCTGCATCACGCTCCGGGATATCCATACAAGTTCGACAACATCGACGTTGTGCCCTGCTCCATGCGAATGTTTTTTGCAAGCAACCGGGTGCAGGCCGAAACCACAAAGCCTGCCCACAATCGCATCAAGCGGGCGCTGGAAGATGTGGCCGATGAGTACGATTACTGCATCATGGATTGCCCGCCAGACATCAACGTGGCTACCGCAAATGCCTTTGCATGTGCGGATTGGGTGATTGTCCCGGTCAACTGCGAGGAGTGGGCCATGGTGGGCCTCAACGAGATTCTGGATCAGGTGAAAGATGCCCGGAAAAATTTTGAGACGGACATCAACGTGCTGTGCGTCCTGCCCACCATGTACCGGCGCACGAAGTACGGCGCTCAGACCATCAATGAGCTGGCATACAGCAAACTGCCGCTCTTCCATGATGAAAACGGCAGGATTTTGCGCATCGATGCCAGCGTGAAAGTACAGGAGGCCATCAGCGAGCACATGCCGCTGTACGCCTACAGCCCGAAATCCAAAGCCAGCGAGCAGTACATCGAGCTGGCCCGGCATGTGGTCAAGAAAGTGGAGGGGTGAGCCATGGACGAAATGATGTTTATTTTTGACGAAGACGGCGTTGCCCATGAGTACAACGACGAGTTTGACGTGACCGTCCACTGTGAGAGTGAGAAAGAATCCGAAAAAGTGGTTGAATGGCTCAACCTGGGCAAGCAGATGAGCTGGCGCACCGCAAGCAATCCTCCTCCGACCCATGTGGACGAGTGGGACGCTGACGGAGAGCACTATCACTTTGACGTCAGCGATGAGGTGTGGATTTTCTGCTCCGATGGCACTCGCCTGCTTGGCAGGTACGACAAAGAAAACGGCTGGTTTGAAAGCAATGGGCCTCAGATCAGCAACCACAACCACGGCAGTGTCACCCACTGGATGCTGCTGCCGGAACCGCCAAAGGGGGTGGCATGATGAGCACCGGACTTTTAAGCAGCTTCCTGAACGCAAAACCGGAGGCCAGCCCGGCGGGGCCGATGCATGTGGAGATGCTGCCGATCAGCTACATCATGCCGAACCCAGACAACAAGAAAATCTACATCGTGGGCGATGTGGAGCGGCTGAAAGACGATATCAAGGCCAACGGCGTCCGCCAGCCGCTGGAGGTGATCCGGTGGGCCAACGGCTATAAGCTCATCGGAGGCGAGCGGCGTCTTACAGCCTGTAAGCAGCTGGCTGCTGAGGGGGATGAGCGGTTTACCACTGTCCCCTGCACCATCGTGGAAAGCAAGGGCGAGCTGGAGGATAAGATTTCCCTCATTACCGCCAACGCCACGGCCCGAGACCTGACCGACTGGGAGCGTGTGGCCCAGTATGAGGCCCTGAAAGCAGCTTTGGAAGAGAAAAAGCGGCAGGGCCATCTGGAGGGCAAAGTCCGTGATGAAGTCCGGCGCATCCTGGGCATCAGCACAGGGACGGCGGCCCGACTCAACATTGTGGCCAGCACCCAGAACGAGACCATCAAAGAGCGGCTGCGGGCTGGGGAAATGGGCTTCATGCAGGCTGTCAAGTATGCCCAGGATTACGCCCGCTTTATGGGGCAGGAATCCGAGGAGCCTGAGCCGGAAGAGCCGCCAAAAGCAGCGCCTGCGGTAACGATACCGAAAAAAGAGGATTTTCCAGAATGCAAAAAGAATTTATCGTCTCCGCGTGCTGCCACTGCTGCGGGAAATTCAACTGCGGATATCCAGAAAGTGCAGGGGGTGGACGCCCATGGGACGGGAGCGGCGAATGCTGCAAAAAGACAAGGCACTCAGGAAACTGCCACAGAAAATGCTCCTGCAATGCCGAGTATTTACAAAAGCTTGACAAAGAAAAGTCCTGATTTTCCAGTACCGCCAGAAGAATCCAGAGGGAACAGCACCCTGTACAAGCTGGCCCAAAAAACACTCGTGGACAACGTTGGATGGATTTTTGACAGAGATTTTTGGAGATTCAAACTCACATTTCGATACAAGGAACTTCCGGGAAAGGCAAAGCTTTGGAGGCTGGATGATGACCAGCGTGATGCATTAGGTCTTACACCTGGGGAAAATACCAGATACGCTATTATATTGGACAAAGGAACATTTTTGACGTCTGGTTGGGAAGATTACAATGCCACATTGGAAAGCCTTGTGAAATATTTTGACTTAAAGTGATCTTGAGGAGGCCCACACATGAAGCCACGAGAGTTCCGACAGCTGCACGCAATCCCCTTTGACATCAAGGCCAGAACCAACCGCATCCGGCAGCTGGAAGAAAAGCAGGCCGAGGGGCCTGAGATCGTGGCGGACGTGGTGAAATCCTCTCGCGGGGAGGGCAACGCCTGCATCATCGGGCACGCTACTGTGCGCGGCACCGCAGACGATGCCTATACCAAGCGGGAAGCCGAGATCAAACGCCTGAAAAAAATCAACGCCGACTTAGAGGACCGCTACCTGGAGGGCCAGCGCATCGTGGAGACCTGTGACGACTATCTCCTCCGCGCTGCTATCTCGGCCATCTGCATCCTGGGCAAAAAGCCGCAGGAGGTGGCCGTGGAGTGGATGGAGCAGGGCCGCGACCTGGACGCTGAAGCCATCCGGCGGCGGGTAGATCGGTGGGTTGAACAGAATGTGAGGTGAATGCGAAATGAATGAGAAAAGCTGCAAAACTATTTTCAGCTCTGAAAAAATGGACTGGGGTACACCACAAGCGCTTTTCAATAAGCTCAACGCCGAATTCTGCTTCACGGTTGATGCTGCTGCACTTCCGTCCAATGCAAAGTGCTCACGATTCTGGAGCCCGGAAGAAGATGGTCTTCGGCAAAATTGGGGGGGGTGAAAAAGTATTTTGTAACCCTCCATACGGGAGAGACTGCTGGCGATGGATTAAAAAAGCCTGCATTGAATCCGAAAAGTCTGGCACTGTTGTGGTGATGTTGATTGCAGCACGAACGAGCAACAGTGAGTGGCATGATTACATTTTTTCACACGCAAAAGAAGTCCGTTTTATCCGTGGACGATTGAAATTTGAAACAAAAAACGGGACGGCTTCAAGCGCACCGTTTCCATCTGCGGTAGTTGTATTCCAAGCTCACGATGGAAAATGTGAGCTCTGTACAATGTAAAATCCCCCGCGGCTGACTCTGAAAGGCAGAGCGGCCGCTTTTATTTTGTCCGATTTGTCCGAAATGTCCGGGATTTGTCGTTTTGTCCGGAAATGGTCGATTTGTCCGAAATGTCCAGATTGTCCGAGAATGGTTGATTTGTCCGGATTGTCCGAAAATCGTGTGCTATTATTATGCTGCGGGTTTCGGAAATCAGCTCACCGGAAACCGAAAACATTGCATTTCCCGGCGGGAAGCATAGCGCGGATTCAAGAACTTGCCGCACTCAATGGGGCCAGCGCCGTCCGCTTCAAAACCCAGCGGCGCATTGAACAAACAGAATCATACAACCCGGCGGGTGTCCACTGTGGACACCCGCTATTTACATGCCGCTATAGCTCAATGGAAGAGCGCCGTCTTTCTAAGGCGGGCCATCGCTGGTGACACCTCAAAAACATCACTGTGCATTTCACCACTGCATAAATCTATTTTGAGGGTGCTGGTTCGAGTCCAGCTGGCGGCTGACGTGATTTTAGGGTGTCCACAGTGGACACCCTTGGAGAGGAGGCTTGCAAAATGCTTGAGCGCTTGAAAGAACTGATTTGCGAGATGGCAAAGTTTTTGACGCGCCTCGGCGCTGGCCTTATCCTCTCGGCCTTACCGATCAGCAACAAAGAAAGCCACTTTGTGCGCTATGCGCGGCGTTTCGGTTTCCGTGCAGACCACACAAAACATGAGCCTCGGGCAGAGATCGGAGGCCGTGGCTGTATCCAAGGAGCACGGCCTGCTATCCGTGCCACTTGACCGCTGCTGATACAAAATACAAAAACCAGCTTTTTCTGCATGATGAGCTCCATGCAGCAAAGCTGGTTTTTCTTATGCCGCTTTAGCTCAGTCGGCCAGAGCATCCGGCTCATAACCGGACGTGTGCAGGTTCGAGCCCTGCAAGCGGCACCATAACACCAAAAGAAAGGAGGCTGCCCCATGGAGCTGTACAACGGCGATTGCCTGGAAGTGATGAAAAGCATCCCGGATGATAGCGTGAATCTTGTGCTCACTGATCCGCCCTACAATATTGCAGTAAAAACCACCCGGGGGGGGGTAGCCAAAACCGCCGATTGGGATAAAATCGACGGTTACATTGACTGGTGTATCGAATGGCTGAAAGAGTGCCAGCGCATTTTAAAGCCAAACGGGGTACTCTATTTGTGGCACAACGATATGGCACAAATTGCACAGCTTATGGAAGCCATTCGAAAAAACACAAATTTTCAATTTACCTCATTCTGCATTTGGAACAAAGGTCGAACATATCGCGCACAGAGCTGGGCCAACCGAATGCCAGACGGAGATACAGCGCTCCGCAGCTGGTTCAACATTTGTGAGTATTGTCTGCATTACTTCAATGCGCCAAAAGAAAACGAGCGCGAATGGAAGCACACGGGGCTTGACCGCATAAACTCAAATCCGGCTTGCTATAAGCCGCTGAAAGACTGGATTGCAGCGGAAAAGAAGCGGCTGAATCTGAGCGATAAAACCATATCTGATTTTTATACCAAAGCAACAGGCCGCAGGCCTTACATGCTGCGGCATTACTTTCAAGACTCTCAATTTGCAATCCCGACACAGAAAGTATGGGAGCTGGTATATATGCCGCTTGGCTTTTCCAAAGACTACGAGAGCCTGCGGCAGGACTACGAGAGCCTGCGGCAGGACTACGAAAGCCTGCGGAATGTACACCACTGCGACGCCTTACACTGCAACGTGTGGAACGTTCCACCGATTCCGTCTAACAACCGCTTCCACACCTGTGAGAAGCCCGTGGAGATTTTGGAGCGGTTGGTGCGCGTGTCCAGCAATCCGGGCGATGTGGTACTTGATTGCTTTATGGGCAGCGGATCCACGGGTGTGGCCTGCATCCATGAGGGGCGAGATTTCATCGGCATTGAAAAAGATGCAGAGTATTTCCGCATTGCAAAGATGAGACTGGAACAGGAGCAGGAAGCTGGGCGGCAGCTGAGTTTGTTATGACCGCCCAGCGGTGTCCACAGTGGACACCGGCCTTTCTTTCATACCGGGGGTGTGTTTTATAACCCCGGGGGTGTTTTATACCCTGCCCCCTCTTGAGACAGGCCGCCCCACGAAAAGACCCCGGGGCTGTTGGAGGTGAACAAGTCACATGACAAACCCACGATATGCCAACGGCACGCTGCGGCGAAAGAATCGAGCGCGTCTGAAAGCAATGGGCGGCGAATGCGCCATCTGTCATGGACGCTTTGGCCCGATTCATTACGATGAACCATCAGACTCAGCTCATCCTTTGTCATTCGTGGTTGATGAGATCAAGCCTGTTTCAAGATGGAAACAATTTGGCTATTCGTCGGCCCGTGCAGCGGCAGAAGACTGGAACAATCTCCAGCCCGCGCATTATTTTTGCAACGCCCAAAAGGGAAACAAAATTGCGCCACAGAATCCGCCAAAAATCCGCAAAACGCCAAAAATAAGCGACGGAAATTGGTAGAGTTTGGCAGTGGGGAGGGGTCCCCTCCCCGGCCGGCGGGCGACCCCAAGCCGTCCAGCGCCGATTTACCCCCGCAAAAA
>ERZ1034920.361-NODE-361-length-37135-cov-26.799946_pt1 | contig 37135 bp, 68 predicted proteins | sample MGYA00520688_ERZ1034920 | MGnify/ENA primary metagenome ERZ1034920 (study PRJEB33766, sample SAMN09781785) | gut metagenome | biome: gut microbiome | host: Homo sapiens | place: Madagascar | study: EMG produced TPA metagenomics assembly of the PRJNA485056 data...
ATAATCAAAAAGTAAATCATCATATTTTACTTTTTTAGGATTTAAATTATTTCCATTAGAGTCTAACCAAGATGTTTTAGATAAATTAGCTTGTAAAAAAGCATCATAATTATCATACTAGGTCTAATTTTTGTCAATAAAAGCATTGTACCAATCAGTATCTTTAAATTCTGGGCTATTTTCTCCGATAGCTTCTGGGTCTTTATATTTATATCTTGTAACATTAGTAATTAAATTAGTATAATTCTAAATATTAGTTAATTTTAGCTATACTTCAATTGTATTACTTAATTCATTAGCATTTGAACCACTAAAAACTAAATTCCCAATAGGAACTTCTAAGGAGGCTCCATTTGAAATCTTTAGACTAGTTTGGGTATCATCATCCCATTTTCCCCAACCATTATTATGCCAATTGAAATTTTTAAAGTTAGCATTAATACTATTATTACTATATTTTTGTCTATTGTTTTTAGATTCATTGTTGGAACGTCCAGTTGGATCAAAATTAAATTTTAAGGCACTTTGTTTAACAATTTCCATAGGCCTATCAGGATCTCGCTCAATAGTAATAGTAAATTGACGGAATATATCACCACAAATAATTCTATAAGTGCTAACACCCAATCCTTCATAAGGGATTTCCCAATAAGTGTATTCAGACATATTGGTAATATTTACTTCACCAATATTTGAATTATTTCTATTATAAATAATATGAACACTATTTACGTTACTTGGATTATAAACCATATAAGGTATATTAATAGTTTCATAATTATAGTATTTATTTTTAAAAGCACCTAGCCAAATAATAGGAGTCATATTGCCTTTTTCATAAATAGGAATTTCATATTCTAAGGCAGGAATTTTAATATTTTCATCTTTTACAGGAATTTCATAAGTACCACTATTATAATGTAACTAAATTTTTACTTTATGGTATCCATGAGTACAATACATAGCAGGAACTGTAATAGACTATGTACCTGATTCGTTTGTCTTTAAAGGGACTTCTTTAATAACTTCATCATCAAAATAATAAGTTAAAATTTTCTACAAATTACCTTCAACAACACAAGTTAAATTAATTGGATTTTCAGCACTATATCTGACAGTTGAAGAAAATCCGCTAGGATAATTCAAACTTAATGGAGAAGTTATTACAGTAAAAGTTTTTATATTTGGCTTATCATGACCTTGACTTGATAATGTCAAAGTAACTTCAGAAGTAGCAGAATCTCTTAACTTTTCTAATTCCAAATAAGTCCTAACTTCATTAGAAACCGCCATCTGCCCCTAAATATAAGGAGTGCTCGTTGTACCCAATGAAGATTTAATTACTACACTCCAACTTAAAGTCATCTTATCATCTACTGGAATTCCGTCTACTTTTGCAGCAATAGGTGTAAAATAAATCTTTAGACTCTATCCGTTAACCATATTAACAGGGACGTCCTCAATATTTAATCGAGGTCTTAAATTATCTCCTCCACCGCCCCCAGATAGAGCAAGAATCTCACAAATATAATAATCATTATTGAAATCAAGAACTTTATAAAAAGTACCATCTGCATTAATGATAATATCATTTTCTTTTGGAGAATCCTCTTCTTTTTCCATAGCACTTTTTGGAAAAAGATAATTTTTTGTTGCAGAATCTTCTTGGACAGCATCGGCATTACCATAATAAATTGCAGCACCTGATCCTCCTAAAGGAATACGTTTGTTATCAGTATCTAGATAAATTTTACCACTATCGGTAGCGCAATAAAAATATCCTTTAGTTAATTCATGATTAGCAATTTTTTCTTCTGTCCCCTATACTGGACGGAAAGAAATCTTATTATCCATCCGTAAATCTCCTTTCTATCCTTTTATATAAAAAATGGGAGAGGACTATAAAAATCCTCTCCCAAAATAGTGATTTTTATTTCTTCATAAAAAAATAAAAATCTATCTAAAAAAATTAATTTGTTTTAACCAAGATTAGAAAGTACCCCACTCTAAATTCATAGTAATTGTATTACTAGCAGCTGAAATCTTTAAAGAACTAGAATTAATTTTAGTCGTAGAAGTACCAGCACTATTATTACTGCCTTTTTCAGTTAAAGCATTAGTAATTGTAGCTACATTATTAGTTGCCGTAGTACTACCACTAAATGAATAAGTAGTATTATTATCAGCAGGTAAAGTAAATACAGTAGTATCAATCTCAGAAAGATGCCCAGTACCATCTCTCTTAACGCCAGTAACAGCAGTAAAGGTTTTTCCAGCTGTTAAAGTCTAGGGATCTTGTGGAGTTGCCACAAGGGTCGTATCATAAGTAGCATGATTTACAGTAATAGTTTTATTAGAAGCATCATCTGCCATAGCGATACTAGTACCAGGAACTAACTTAACAGCGCTTTCAGCAGTACCAGGTCCCTTTAAAACAATTCCATGACCAGTACCAACTGTTAAACTACTACTTACATCTTGCTCAGAAGGCATTGTAATAGAAGTAGTTTGAACATTAGTAACATGGCCTTGAGCATTTACAGTAACACCAGTAACTGCATTAAAACTCTTACCATAACCAGAAACAGCAGTTCCAGTAGAAGTGCTCTTAGCGACATCAGCATGACCAATGGTAATTTTACCAGCAGAGCCAGTTACTGTTATAGGGTTATCATCTTTAGCAGCCAAAGTAACAGAAGTAGTATCACTACCTACAGTGGGCTTTAAAGTAATCGTTGTACTATTATTATTACCAATAGTATAATGTGTATCTGTATCATCACCAGAGGGAACATAAGTCCAAGCAAGGCCACTTGTAATAATGCCATTAGTTTCTGTACCAGTAGCAATTAATAAATCGCCAATCTTACAGTTATGGGTTCCAAAAGTTCCTACAGCTGCGGCCATATAAGTATCACCAATAGCGACTCCTGAAGTAGGTAACTACTTAACTTTTTCTTCGCTATCTTTATCACCAACAGTGCCGCGATAAACCATAGCATTAATACCATTAATTTTTCCATCAATTTCATCTTTAGTATAGAAATCAATAGCGCCTTGGTTATAAACTTTTTGATTATTAACAGTAAAATATAGAGCATTTGTAGCTTTACCAGTAACAGCATTATTATTACTATCAGTAACACTAACTGTTAGAGTACCAGCATTATCAGCTGAAATAGCAGCACTTTTATTAGTGGTATTGTTATCAGAAGGAAGCGTAACTTCCTAAGTAGTATAACCAGTTAAATGTCCACCAGTATCTCTAGTCATACTAGAAACAACAGTGAATTTACCGCCATACGTACCTGTAATAGCAGTTCCCTTAGTAGCTGATAAAGCATCATAAGTCTTATGAGCAGCCTTAACTCCATTAGTTGCGTCAGCAGTCAAAGAAACGTAAGTATCACCAGCAACATTAACAGAACCAGCAGCAGTAGAACCACCAGCCAAATTCAATTTGTTATTAGCCGCACCAAAAGAATATTTAGTATCAACAGCAGAAATAGTGATATTATTTTTGCCATCATCACTAATAGTAACATTAGAGCCCTACTTTAAAGTAACCGAGCTAGCAGCAGAACCAGCCCCAGAAACAGCAATAGTAGAGCCACCAGTCACAGCCTTAGAACCAATAGCAACAGCAATAGAATTAGCAGTAGCAATATCACTTGAGTTAATTTTAAAGCTCACAGGGATGTCTGCTTTAGCAATAGTATTATTATTTTTCTTATTAGTCTCAGTCTAAGAGAAAGTAAAAGAAATAGTAACACCAGTAGCATCAGAAGTAACAGTCGGAGTACCTTTTACTGCAATTGTAGTATCGGTATTAGTATCAACAGCCTAAGAGTTAATTTGAGTCCATTTTTTAATTCCTTCTGCGCTAGGATCTTTACACACTAATAGCATATTGCCAGTAGTAACAAAAGCAAAATCATCCTTGGCAGGAGTAGAAGGTAAATTATCGGTAGTAGCAACTACCTTAACGTATCTATTTAATTCAACAAGCTCACTATTTTGTCCTACATATAAACGGTGAGAATCTGTAGTTAAATAAAATACGCCATCTTGAGCGGTAAAGCCAGTTGCTGTTAAAGCAGAAGCTAAACCTCTCTTAAAAGAAACATTAGCCATATATTATATTATCTCCTTCATCTTTAATTAGATACTGGGATTTCTTTCCAAGTTAAGATATCCATTATGTTAATAGAATCAGTTTTCAAATCTTCAAGACTACCTACTACTGTATTAAAATCAGCAATTGTGACATAATCGGTTTTAATCTTAGCAACTGATGCTTCTAAATTAGTAATTTTAGTTGATTGACTATCTAAAGTACTCTATAAATCAGTTATATCAGCAATAGTAATTTCTTTAGATTCTAAAGTTTCAACTTTACCACTAATAGTATTAATAGTATCCTATAAATTAGTAACTTTAGTAATAGGGATATCATTTAAAACTAACTTGCGGTCAGTACCAACTGTAAAGTCAGTATCAACGCTATTAATAAAATTCTTCTCTGCCCCAATCTCTTTTAAAGCAGCGACATCAGTTTCTAAAGCTTTAACTTTAGCATCATTAGCAGTCTTATAAGCTTCTAAAGCAGCTTTTACACTTGCCGCAGATTCTCCACCGGTAGCTCCTTTAATAGCTTCAGCAATCTTATCATCAACTTGAACTTTAGTATAATAACCAGATAAATCAACTTCCCAATCGCCAACTTTTTCAAGTTTTCCTTCAATAACAATATATTCATCATATTTATCATCATCATGCTATAAACCATTGGGAACCATATAAATATACTAATCAGCATCTTTAGCACTAAGGTCAATCTCACCAGTAGCAGCTACAATCTTACGCTTTAGATGATCAGCATTATTAATTGCAGTTTTAATTAAAGTATCAGTTTCAGTCTTGGTATAAAATTCTTTATTAGAAGGCTAATACCAAGCAATTTCAAGAGCACCTTCAGAATTAGTTACTACTCTTGGTTCTAGTCCAGCAATAAAATCGTCGGCAACAAATTGATACTTTTCAGCCTCATCTGAAGTAGCAGGAACATATTTATAATAACCTTTACCAAAACCTTTAACTTGAAGCTTACCATTAGCAAACTCAATAGAAACATTATCTCCTGCAGGAGCAGAACCAACTTCTTTTAAGCTTCTATCAGCTTCAATAATATAAAGGGTAACAGAGTCATTATTATAAACAGAAACAGTCTAGCCTACATAAGAAGTGCCGCCAAGACCTCTCTCATCGTCTCCAGCACCTGCCGCATATTTTACAGCATCAGCGTAAGAACTAAAAACAGAACTTCTATCAAGAGGGAAAGCACCTGTCCGTTGGAAAGGCATAGCCCAGTCAAGTTTAGAACCCTGTTCTACAACATTTAAAATATACTCAGCCATTTATCTTTTCCTCCTTTCTTAGCCATTCGCAAGAGTAACATTATATGTATTTGCACCAAGAGCTGCCGCAGGAGAATATACATAAACGTTATAATCTTTAGCATAATTTCCAATAGCTTCAGCGGTAGCATCAGCACCGCCCACAGAAACAGTGGACTTTACAAAGCTACCGATGATATCAGTTCCAAAAGCACCAGTATCAGCAACTGCTTTTACAATGCGGCCAGCAGGAACAGCAATAACAACCTATTTAGCTCCTTCTGGAATTGTAATTTTAATACTATTACCAGAAGCATCTTGCCCACTCAGAGCTCGAATATTCGCAGAAGTTAGTTCAATTGGGGCAGTCTTCGCTCCAAAGAATGCTTTACGATAGCCCTTAATAGGCGTTGACACTGCCTTAGTAGCAGACCCGGCTTGGATTTGGCATTTACCTAATTCAATAGAATCAGTAATCACTTCGCCCAAATTATCAACAGGGACTGCGCCAGCACCATAGTTAGCTGTGGCTTTTATAGAAACATTAGTGGTATCAGTAACCACAATAGAATCAAAAGTGCCAGAGCCAGTTGTCAATGTTTGCTTATCTAAAACAACGCTCCAAGAAGTAGGAGTAATTCCAGTAACAGGTCCATAAGTATAAGAACCTGCTGACAAACTAGCAGAATACTTAGGAGCAATGGAAGTACCTACTTCATAAGGTTTACTATCAATAGAAGTCAATGTAACAGTAGGTAAAGTTCTAGTAGGAAGCTTGCGGGCAGCAAACAGCATATCTAAAACCTACTTAACATTCTTACCAGAAGTCTAAAGAGTCTTAGAACCAGAACTAGGAATCTCTTGAACACCAACATCTGCGGTCAATACTAAATTGCTATCAAAATAGACATTTTTAGCATTATAATTACCATCCATTGCGGCCCAAACATTATTAGTATAAACATAGGCAGTATATTCATACTTACCATCAGCAATAAGCTTCTTTAGAATAACATTATCACCATCATGAGGAGTAGACTCACCAACAACACGTGTAATAGCGGCATCCGCTGTTTCATCAGCACCAAGTACTCCTTGGAAAACCTGTGCCGTAGAAGCAATATCACCTAAATTTGTTTTAATGAGAGTAACAACATCTTTAAGTTCTTTAGCGATCCAATTCCCATCTTCACTCTTAATTAAGAAAGAATTTGTACCAGCACCTTTAACAATTACATCAGCAAGATCATCTAATCTAGCAGAAGCAATAGTGATGTCGCCACCGCTGATAATACGGTTGCCCATATACAGAGCACCAACTGAATCAGCTTCATCTTTGTAAATAAAATAAAGAGTATTAGCATCTAATGTTCCAGCAGTTTTCAAAGCATCATAAGCTGCTTGAGAACCACGTTGGAACTTTACATAATTAATAGCCATTATTTATCTCCTTTCATTTCATTCTCAATATAATCTCAAAAATAGATAAAAAAAATTGAGTCAACTCGACCAAGATCAAGTTGACTCAATATAAAAAATTTTTAAGCACCTGTTGAGCCTTTTAAGCCTTCAACTTTTTTTTCAAGAGCTTTAATCCGATTTAATAATCCATTAAGTGTTAATGTATCTGTGCTATCATCAGTAGCTCCGATAAGAAAATCTTGAACCTTCGTGGCAGCTTCCGTGGCAGCTCCTGCATTTTCATACTTCCCAGCGGGCTATTTTTCATCTAACGCACTCGATAAACCATTAATCTTACTCATGGCAATTGTATTATCATCAATATTAATTTTAGAAATGTCAATCGCTGCATTTGTATCAACATTAGCATTAGTAATCGTTATTTGCTAAGGAGTAATTGAAACCACACCATCTTTTTCAGCCCAAGAACCAATAGTTTGATTAGCTACAAGATTACCATTGGCATCTAAACCTTGAATAGCTTTTAGAATAGCTGAATCTCTATTAGTGACTTCTGTACTAATAGCAGTTTCTCTATTCTTAATCTCTTCGTTTAAATTAGTATCAGTACTTTCGATATGGGTCTATAATTTGCTAAAAGCCTAATTAATAGAATCTCCGGCTAGGACAGCTTCTCCATTAGTCCCTTTTAAGTAATTAGTTAATGTTAAAGTTCCAACATAGGCAGGTTTTTTGATAAAAATGCCTTCTTCAGAATTTAAATCTAGATCAATTAAAACATTACCTTTTAATTTTTCTTCAGTTCCATCAGAATTTTTAGCTGTTACTAAACTAGGAGCAGGAAGTCTAATAGAATATTTAGTATCGCTTGAAATATGTCCAGCTTTATCATAAGAAATCTAAGGAACATCAAAAGTTCCACCAAACTTAGGAGTGTTTTCTACGATTTCTTCAATTCCGCCTTTTGTATCTTCAATTTGTTTTTTCGTTGTTGTAGAATTCGCTCCAGTCGTAGGTGTTACATTAGATCCACTCGGAGAATTATGATAAATACTAAGAGTCTTATCATCACTTCCAACTTTTATCCAACTGTCAGCTCCTTTTATAGTAATCGTATCCTATGTATTAGAAGCAATTTGATCTTTGGTAATTAATGGATTAGGAATTTGTATTGTAGAGGAATCATCATTACTTGTTTTAATAGTTTTATATCCATAAGGAAGAACATAAGTATGCGCTTTATTAGCTGTAATATGTCCCGCCGCATCGAAATACATATCCTAAATTTTTATTTTATTAGGATCCTATCCTGCTTTCTATTCTTCTGGTGTTAAGTTATTAAGATTCGTTTCATCCTTGATAGCATCTTTGTCAACATTATGAACTTCATGAGCAATGATGATAGTATCATTATTAGTAGCATCTTTAATTTTAGTCTAAATCCATTTATTCCCAGTATTAATAGTTATTTGGTCTTGAGTACTATTTGCTTTAGCATCTATTTCTGTAGTGACTTCATTTGGTTTTGGTTTATATTCAGTCCCAGTCTTTTTATCAAAAGTAGTATATAAATCAGAATCTTCTTTATTAATAATACCATTAGTCTTTAAATACTTATATCCATAAGGTAATGTGACTGTTTCAGTATTTCTACCAACAATATGTCCAGTACTGTCTACTATTGGAGTATAAAGCTATAAAGTATTAATATTATTATCATTATTAATACCATCTTTACTTCTTGTATCATCCTTAGTCTAAGTATTGCCAGAATTAAATGAAGTATTATTTTTATCAGAATTACTCTTAGTATCAGATTGTCCATTAAATTGATGGTTTAAAGTTATAATACCAATAGTCCCATCATCTTTAACTTTTTCATCAATACTCAAAAGAATCCATTGGTCTTCTACACCGGTTATCGTCTCAGTAACAGGTTCTTCTCCTTTTTCTTTGTCTTTAAGACCATAATTAGAATATTCAAAATCCTATTTAGTAGTCCAATAAGCACTATTAACATGACCCTAATCATCACAAATCAAAAATTCACCAGGAGTTAAATCTTCAAAAATATTGATAATATCGTTTAAAACATTAATTGTTCCTTGAACAGTTTTTCTATCACGAGTTTCTGAATCGTCAGATTCAATCAAGTATTTTAATTGAAGAATTAATCCATTAATAGTACTTAAATCATCAGCAAAACCAATAATTTCTCTTTTTTCATACCCGTAAACAATTTTATCATCAGGATTTCTCCTAATATGCGCCAAGTTATAATTTGATAAAGCTTTTTGGGTTAAAGCTTTCTTATTAAAACGTTTTACCTAATAATTAGGCTTGCTACTATCAATAACTAAATACCAATCTTCATCTTTATAAGACTTGATAATAGCATTTACTCGTTTTTCAAATTCTTGAATATAATCCTAATCACTTGGATATTCTGATTCATCTAAATCTGTAATGGCCTTTACATCTACTATATCATATAAAGGAAACCGATGTACTCGATAATATTTCCCATTAGTTTTATCATAATATATCTTATTACTTAAATATCCTTCATCTGTTAAAGGAATATTGCTAGTAGTTAAAATCATACCCATTAAATCATGAGCCATATTAATACAACCAGCTATTGTTTCAGGACTACGAGTCATATATCCTTTACTAGCATCACCTTTTTTCTCAGCATTCTCTAATGGAGTCGCTTTTCCACTAAATTTTTCCTAAGAATTATTTTCATCATCATTTGTTAGAATAGCATCTTTCCATTCGATATCACGATAACGCAAATTATCATTTTCAGGGTCATATCCATAAACTTTATCCCAAATATCACAAAGCGCATTACCAAGAGAAGGAAGCATAATGCTAATTTCCTAAATGTCAGGCTATTCAGAAACCCCAATATCATTCCCATGATTATGATATTTCATATGGGAAACCCCGGTGGGCTTTACTGAAATCTTATCCTCTTTAAGTTCTCCATCTCCATTATAATAAGTATGAATATTATCTTTAAAGCCTGCTTTATTATAGTAAATAGCACCATTATAACTAACTTTTTTTGTTTCAGTAGTATTATTTTCAGGATAATATTTTACATTATCATAGCTAACTTCTTCATCTGAAGGATATTTACCCGCATTTTTATCAATACTCGTAATTGTCGTTTTTTGCTAACCTTCATCGAGTTTTCCTTCAGCAATACGCATTCCCCAAGCGGGCTACCAATGTAATTTATAATACAAATCGGTACTTTGTGTATCGAAATGTGGAGCAATAGGCTCTGCGGTTGGTGCATCTGCGGAAACACCAAAAGTAGGAACAACACTATTAAGTTCCGCAATCATAATATATTTTTCAATATTATCAATATAAGCTTTTTGCCAAACAGTAGAATCATACCCACGACCTGCACCATACTTTTCGTTATCTATTGCATAATTCTTTGTATAATTAGATACAGTAGATTCAATTCCATCTGGAGAAATTGTATTATCTGCGGTTACTTGTTTATAATTTCCTTTTAATAATCGGTTATTATCCTTATTCTATTTGTAAAGATCTCCAGTTACTTTATAATATACAATGTTAGTGTATTTACGTGTAATATTATCACCATCTGCTGTAAAAACAAATGCTCCAACTGGTACAACACTAACGGCACCTTTATTAGGATCAGAAAATTCCAATCTTTCACCAATACTTATTTTATTAGTATCTGCAATAACACCTGGGGCATTATACATTTGCCCATCATCATCATTAATAAAAACACGATAAAAACTATCCTAACTAAGTTCTGTATCATATTCAACTAAAACATAACGTCCTGCATAAATACCGTCTGTGCGCGCCTATGATTCCATATCATAGCGAGAAGAATAGATCTTATCAAATTGGAACTAAGTTTTTGAAGTATTCGTTATATTACCATAAAATCCCATTTATATTAATCCTCCTTCTCATAAATCATATCTATAATTAAGTAAGAATTCGCATTTCCATTAACAGCCTCTAAAGATTTTGCGTCAAATGATAAAGCTGTAATTTCTGCGACTCCCTATAAATCTAACTCATAAATTCCCGTATAGCCGACTATAATTGGACTATTGGAATTATTTAAATAAAATTTAGTTCCTGGCAAGGACTATATACCCAATTGCGTAATTGGCATACATTCATTAAAAGCACTGCCAGAAATAAGACTTCTATAGCTTAATCCGTGTGGATTATTTTTGCTTGTATCATTAACGCTATAAAATCTAAACTATTTCACTTTCTTAGCCATTATTCTCCTTTTCCTCCTTAAGTAATATTACTAATTACCTTTGTAGCAGTCAAAGACATTGTTCCATTATAAGCTAATGGTAATGTAATTTTGCTAATCATATATTCACCATTTATTCCACTCTATTGGTCTTTTATTAATACCCTAGTATTAGGCTCCAAATGATAGACAGGCAAAGCTGTTATATTAGAGCTCTCAATACAATAAGAATATTTATATAACATATTTTCTAGTTCTTCTTGTGCGGATTTACCTTTTGAACTAATTATGAATAAATTTCTCATTTCTGGTCGTAAATTAACATAAGTATAACCAGGCTAATGCTCATAAAGCTCTTCTCCCACCTAAAAAATAGTTTGTGGAATTTCTCTATAATAAATGCACTTTACGTCTTTATCACTCACAGCTTTTGACCTAGTACCAACCGCATTAGCAGAATATTTTTCTAATTCGCTACCTTCTGCGTCTAAAAAATCAAACCAGAATATCAGCTATTCAGGCTAATCTGTTACGATCTTAGCCCAACCATCATTGTTAAATTCATAATAAGCAGAATAGTACTAGATTTTTTCTTCAGTAACACCGACATATTCTGTACCAGAAGTATTCTGTAAAGGTTTTCCTTCCAAATCATAACTATAATACGAAGTTTTTTCAACAAAGCCTCCAGCATCTCGATATAATCTCTAAACTTCTTCTGGAAGGCTACTGTATTCTTCATATGTATCAGAACGGATATATAAAGGAGTGCCTTTTCTAATACAATCTTCAAGTGTTTTACCAACAACGCTAGTATATCTATTATCATTATTAGAATTGCCAAGTTCGTAATCTTTTAAGATAATTGGATCTCCTTCGTTCGTATATATAGGAACCGCAACTCCATTATTAGTAACATATAACTAAGCCATATTCTTGACATAAAAAGTATAAATATTAGCATTTTTTAATATTGCTGGAGTGAGTAAAACCATCTTTTGCGTACTATTATCAAATCCATAATACTCATTTACAAAAGCTTCTGGGTTATCTTTTTGCTTTGTAAGATCAACATTACAAACACCATTCAAAAAGGGCTTTATAGTATTAGTGTCTTTATCAATCCCATAAATTTTTTTTAATCCATTATCAATAAACAACTGCCTTAATTCATCTGCGGTAACTTTTCGGTAAGAATTCTTAATAAATACTTTTCCATTCTTACCATAATTATTATTAGCTTCATTAATTGTTATTTGATTGTATTTACTAATTTCTTGGTCAGCAGAATTTGGATTATATATCTATCTCCAAAAGCCTTCCATATCAACATAATACTATTCATAACCTGTATGACCATCAGGATATTGAGGATTATTTTTAGCTACTCGATATAGAAAATCATCATCATGGTATGACTTTCTATAATCAATAGCCATCTGATAAATCAGTTCTCGCCAATCAGTTTTAATCCAATCATTTTGTTCTGACTTATTTTTATCTTTAGTAACGCTATATACCTAACCTTCTAAAGTTTTATACATAGTGGGTTTTTTATCAATAGCATAACGCATATGGATATCTATCTCTGTGCCAGATGTGGTTTTCTTCTTTCCCCAAATGGCAAAGTCATTACGTAAATTAAGAATATTAGGTGTATTCTAAAAATTAGAAATTAACTAACCGTCAGAAAAGCTCCAAATTGGAATCGACTTATTAACTGCGGCATTCGCATATATTTCGTCACCTTTTTCAATATCATTCCAATAGACGTCAACATAAGTCTATTTCTTTTGAAAAACAAATTTTCCATCCACATTATAAAAATATTCAAACTCACCAAGCATATTTTTTATTTTATCTAACATGGAAGTAAGGGCTTCGCCCACATTACAAATTAAATCTCCTGCGAAAACCAAATCAGTCAATTCATATCCTGGAATCGAACCATATTCAAACTTAGCCACCGTGGAATAAATATTTCCTATTAGCATCACTGTTGGTTCTTTTCCCTCTGATAAATTTACTAAATTATCATAAATAATATCGTTATCACTAATAGTAGTATTTTTTCCATCAATTAGACAAGGAGTTTCTGCGTTAAAAGTCATGTTATAGAAATTGTTTGTTTTAATATTTCTAAACATGAATAAAGGAACATCTCCACGGTATTCTAATAAATTAAGACCAGCATCTTCAATATCATTAATAATTATATTTTGTGGTAACTCATTCCCAAAATTCTAAAGACTTTCTCTAATAATACGTCTGATTGGAACGCTAGTATAAGTTGTTATATTCTTTTCTTTATCATAGTATTCTTCAATGCCAAAATCAGTAGTATGCGGTAATGCTCCTGCCAAATCGCCATTTAATAAGCACATTTTATCTTTGCCACTAATATTAATAGTATAATTATTAATCGCACGAGAAGTGCTAAAAGAAGTTATCACATAGAGGCCCTATTTAAACCAAATAATATCGGCATACTTTGGATTAATTTCATTTTTTAGCCCTATTTCCAACTTAAATTTATTTTTAACACCCCAATAGAAGTCATTAATATTAACATCTTGCGCAACTATGCTTAGTGAACAAGTCCTTCTAATGATGGAGGCACCATCTATATTGATAGTGCCTCCTGTAATTTTTCCTTCTATATATTCAATAGGCTTCTCTTGCTGAGTAAGTGCAGTCACTCGCGCATAAACCCATCTCTTCTTTCGGCTAAATAATTCATTTAAGAATTCTTTATCATATAAGGGGTTTGAAATCATATCAGTCCCTCCGCCTTTTTCTCTTCTTCCTGAGCTTTAACTAAAGCTAAAATATAAGCCGTATAAAGCTATTCAACAGTTAAACGCAATACTTTTATCTATGAATCAAGGTCTTCTAGCTCATTATTTTCAATTATGTCATTTTTCTAACTATCTCCATCCCTGTCACTAAGACAATCATTGAGTCTTTTGACTGCTTGTAAATAACTACTTTTAGCAGCTTTAACTCCATAGGTAGGATCGTCTTCAATTGAATAGTCGATTATTCTAATCTAATAAGAGGCTTCCATTACACAACCATTTCCATTAACCAAGCTTTTTAATTTTCCTGGCTGAGACATCTAGAAATCTCGGGTGTCTTTAACACTAACCTCTGAACCATCTATCATAGCAAAAGGCTAATATATTGGGGCATGTTCCTCATTCCTTTTAGAAAAATCAACATATTCATTAACTTTAAATTCCCAATTAAATCTATCATAAGGTTTATAAGCAGGATAATAAATAGTATCATTATCTGCTGGTGGAGTTTGCTTGGCTCGCCACTCCCCTAAGGCATATAAAGTAAAGATATCTTTATTTTCTTCTAATTGATATTTTTTTTCTTTATCTTTATAATATTTCCAAACTTTTTTGTTATTTTCATAAACCTATTCGCCAACAATCTTCTCAATAGAACGTCTTTGAATATTAATATTATAGAATTTAATTAAGTCAATTTTTGGATTACGAACCCATATTCCAGTGTTACCATCATAAACATATTCAATTTCTTTTATTACATCATGTTCACCAATAAATTGTCTCGTAGGAACTTCTGAGATAGCAATATTATCAATTTTATCAAAAGTATTAGACTATACTGAATAATAACTATATGTAGCTTGCCCACTTGGGATAAATCCAGGAGCAAAAATAACCGCCTTAATTGGTACGCCTAAATCAAGATAATAACTACCAGTAACACCTATTTGAATTTCTTGCGGTGATGCGTTGCCCCCTTGTAAAGTAACTAGTAGCCTAGTCCCTGGAATCACATCGGTTAACCGCATAGTATAAATAGGATGACTATTAATAATTGTACCCAAGCCTTCTACATTATCCTTTATTTTCTATTCATAAGCATAAGTATATTTAATTGTATCCCCATCTTTACTAAATTCACCCAAATTAACTGTTTGGAAACGTAATTGTGGTACCTCTGGATCATCAATATTAATGAATCCAAAAGAATTAAGATTAGAATAGTCAAAATCTGCTACTTCATAAGCAGTAGCGTTAAAAGTATGTAACATGCGGCCAAGGGTATCATTAGGGGTAAGTGAAACATTCATTAAGCGCACTATATAATTGCCCTCTCCTGGGGACCTAAATAATTTAGTTTTTCCATTAGTAAGCCAATCATACACTTTTAATTTAAAGTCTCTTTCTTGCGCAATATTTTCGCCAGTTAACTAAGTACTTCTTTCATTAGTCCCATCAATGAAATATTTACCTTCATCCATAAGGTAAGAGATAAGACCAGAAATTGGAAATTCTTTATAATTAACAGTACCATTACGTAAAATAAATGGATGCTTACTACCAATAGTTTCTACTTTAGCTTCTTGTAAATCTGTCTTGAAACTAGAAACTTTTGGATTATATTTAATCTTTAACTATCTTTCTCCATCGAACAAAAAAGCATCTTCAAAATCACTATATACGATATTTGAATAAATTCTATTAGAATATAACCCATTATCATTATATTGCTGAATAGAATACTTATAAGATTTTCCTTGTTCAACAGTAAAATCTTTCCATAATTGCCGAGATGGTTTTTGTCCAGCTAGTTTGAATCTAGCGATTTCATCCCAATCGGTATAATTATCATCCTAACAAGAGCGCGTTAGAAGAAAAGCTCCTGAAGCAGGAGTTTCCAATCCTTCGCTATCTTTTTCACCAACTAAATTAATTGTTATATATCCATCATCAAAATTAGCAGTTGTCGCAAGGCTAGCTTTTAAATCCGGGTCAATGGATATCTTCTACATAATTCTGTATCTAGGAGAAGCAATTTCTAAATTATTAATAGTTGTAACATTATATTTAATACGATAAGCCTTATTCATAGGTAGTTCCTTAGAATAAGTAAATTCATCGTATGATTCATATATTTCTGTATCATTAGAGCTATTATGTAACTAGTCTCCTGATGTAGCAATAATATTATCATTTTCATCATAGATATCAAAGCGATAAGAATACTCCTATTCAGTTTTATCGCCATTCTCTTGGCTATAAAAACCAATATAATGAAACTGATGTGTATTGATAATACCATCTGTTAGTTGGTTAATATAAATATTAGGTTTTGATGTGTACTTACCTACACCTACTGTAGAAAAATAACCAACTTTATCATCTTTGTCAATATAAGCGATTTGAAATTTATAAAATTGTCCTACTCGCATTTGTTGCGGATTCACTGGAATATAAGCCCGCACCCAGCAGGAATCTTCTAGCTCATAATTAACCTAATCTTTTATTTCTGTACTATATATATAGCTACTACTTTGAACCGTCTTTATTTTTATTGCCAAACCTTTTACTTGCGATTGACTAACTGCTCGGTTCATAGAAAATGGAATAACTACTATTATATACCCATTTTCTTCGTAAAAGGCTGGCACAATTCCTTCTATCACAGGAGGAAACAGTTTAGCCATTTATCATTCACTCCTCTGTAGAAGTATCTTCTTTTTCTTCTTGAACATTTTCAGACATATGCTCATATAAAGCTTTTAAAGCTTTTAAGCATTCTGCCATTGTGATAGTATCATCGCCTTTGGTTGATACTAATGTTAATGTATTATATATCTTACCCAATTGGGTTAATTCTCTTTGTGTCATATTCCTTTTTCTCCTTTTAGTTTTCTCCATATGGATTACTTTTTCCTTTTATCAAAGTATCAGCAGTACTAGCATTACAATAATAAGTTACTGTTTTTGTAGATAAAGTATCAACATTATCAACATGCGCTCCTCTATCTTCAACGATAAATCTTGCGCCAGACTTTACTACGGAAACTTCAATTGGGTCATAATCTATCGCGCCAGTAATCTAATTACGTTTTTTTTCATAGTAAGTTTCAAACGCTGTTTCAGCTGGATAAAATTTAAAAACTATCTAAGAATGAGGGTCAATCCCATCACTGAAATGTGGATCATATGCTTTATAGACTATATCTTTACACAATAGTGTATCTACCACTTCCATTAAATGTACTCCTTTTTGGATAGTCGTTGAACTCTTTAACTTATAAGTTAAATTAGATGCTGATTGTCCTTTTCAGGAGTTCCCAGCAGTTCAATAGAATTCTTATTAATTAATATAATAAGCCCCATAATTATGAATCAAGTACTAATATTCCTTGACTGGCTCCGCCTGAGGTTATCGTGCCTGGGCCATACCCTCTAACGCCTCCGCTGCTTTTCACGCAACCGCCATTCCAAGATCCTCCACCTGCGCCATTACTGTTAATATAAAAATTTCCAGCATTAATTTTTGTTTCATTTCCAGATATTGTTGGATTAGTGCTTGTAACTATTCCATCCCAACTAACAGTAAATTTACTTCCTACTCTAATAGGAAAATCATCATCTGCGCTATTAAAAATAAAAGATTTTTCCAATCTAGTATTATACCCTTGTAAAAGTAAATCATATCCAACTAATTTATTATTCTAAAGATCTAACTAGAAACCCTTATTACTTGTTACATTCTCAAAAATAGGAGTGATCTATGATAAATATATATCTCTAATTTTGTCTGCCTTTTCTTCTAAATGTGTTACGGTTCCGCCATTTTCAACAATTGTATAATATTCTTTGTCATCCGTGAAAGTGTATAACTCTCCTAGCTTATATTTTTTATTTTGAGTTAAACTTACATAGCGAACATTCTTATTGTCATCTACTGCAACATATTTAGACTTAATATTAGGTTTAACAGTTTCATCATTTTCATAAACTTTAAATTTCTGTCCATTTTCATCAGTTAAAAATACATTAGTTGTTGTCCCATAATCTTTAGACTATAAATAATAATCGCTAGGAGAAATAAATAATAAATTTTTAGAATATGTTTCTCCAGAATCTTCTGAGATACTAATACTTAAAAATGGATTCTTCCCTATAGGATTACTACCTGATGCAAAAAATTTCCCCTAAGTACTAGCTATTGTTAAATCTCCAGATTTTAAATCCAATCGTGTTCCTTTCCCTGATTTATAATTATCAGACTCTAAAAAATAAGAATCTTCTCCAATGTGAATTAATGTATTATTAATACCATTAATGGTAAAGTAAGCTTCTTCATCAGAAGCATTTGGTGATATATGAATTTTTGTATTACCACTATTTTTAACATCAATAATACCCTAATCTAAATCAATCTACATGCCAGTTCCGATTTGGTTTCCATTTTTATTTTTTATTAGATATCCAGCATTTCTAATTACACTAGTATTACCATCTAAAAGTATCTAACCATGTCCACTCTTTCCAATAAATCCAGTACCATTATCTCTGAATCCATAAGACAATTGACCTTCATGAATACCATATACACCAGTAGCCTTCTACATAGTATCGAGTCCCGTACCAGCTTTAACATCACCAATTAAAACACCTGAAAATGTATTATTACTATTCTTACGTCCAGCTCCTAACATTGCTGATAATATTGTACCATCTTTCTCATTTAAAGTCAAGGAACCGTCCCAATCATTTAATAAGGCAAAATCATATTTACTTTGCATCATTAATATTGGTTGTGACCAACCAAGTGTTACTGTATTATAACTATCCTTTTTAGGATTTCTTGATACATCTTTTTTATAATAGGTATAATCTTTGGGGCCAAGAGATACGCATACTTCATTGTTAAAATTCTCGGCAAAAAAAGGTGGAGCAATAAGTCCAAAACCCTCTAAAGAAGATAATAGCTATGTTTTAGGGACATAATCAGCAGTAATTTTATCATTCTTATTGGCTTCTTCTTTATTTGTAATTACCCAATCAGTAATATATTTTTTCTAAATATCATCATATTTATAATCGTCATTATATTTATCATATTTATTTTGAAATTTATCAAAATAATGCAATAAATATCTTCCCGTATAATAAGAAGGAATACCCTAATGGTCGTAGATAATCTCTCGTGCGCCTTCCATGAAAGATGTATCTCGAGTCTTTAAAGGAATTGGTAAATAAGCTGTTAAATTTTTATAAGTAACCTAAAGAATTGAGTAATTGTCTTTTGGCAATGTATTAGTTTTACAAGTCAAAACAGCTTCAATACTTCCTTCTACGGAAGACTTAGCTAAATCAATATATGGATTAACTTGTACCTACTTTTTAGTTTTTGGGTCAGTTTCTAAATGATATCCTCTATACCAAGAATACTTCACATCATTAGGATTCAAAATAGCCTGTATTTTACCTTCTGCATTATCATAAATATAAGTATTTACAGTAATAGTATTCTCTTTATAAGTTTCTTCTCCATCACTATTTTGAATTTTCTAGTCATTAATAATTAAAGCATTCTAATTCTCAGTAAACTCCATCACAAGAGTCAAATTAGTACCATTTGTCCCAGCTTTACCAAAATTTAATTGTTTCTTAGCTTCATATTCAACACCATTAATAGAAGCTCTGCATATGACTAGATTATTAAATTTCTAAATAGTCCATTGATTACTAATGCAATAAGCTTGCTCTACACTTGTGAATTCTTGCGGAATAACCTTTTCTTTAGGGCGTCTAGTGATTTCCCAATAGCTATTAGTTCTATACTAAGCGCCATTTTTAAGCACTTTTCCATTATTTTCTGTTCGCTATTCATCATTAGTGAGAATCATAGAAGATTTAGTTTGCCCTTCTTCTGGAATATACCATTTTATCCAATCAAGAGTTCCAAGAGAACCAGTAATCTCAGCGCCATTGAACATAGCTTTAAATCGTCTTTCATACCCTTGTCCTAAACCTTCATTATTAATCTTACCATTCTAACTATAAATAAAGTAATTACCTTCCGAATCATCAAGACATTCAATTGTTAATCCAACAGAAGCATCTTTGGTAGTTTTATCAGGTACATCTTCTTCATTTTCAAAAATTAATATATTACTATAATAGGCCTACTTTATATTTTCTTCCCCGACTTTTTCATTAGAATAAATAAAACCTATAGCTTTAATCTATTCAGTTTTTTTCTTTATATCTGGAATAAAATTATAATGTAAAGCATTACTAGTGTCCGCAGTAACAGGTTCCCAATTTTTGCCGCCATACTTGTCAATATTCTCACATCCAGGAGAATAACGATACCATTTGACTTTTTTCCTTGCGCCTTCTTTTATATCATCACTATTTACCATTACAGGAGACTAATCTTCTTCTAAATGTATCCAACGTAAATATACGTCTTTCTCATTATCTTGTGTATATTGATAACTCAGTATATCATCAGTATGAAGCATTAGTGTTTCTTTATCAAACTCATTAATATCATAGCCAAGATATATCTAAACATTATCAACAAAAAGATTCTTAAAATTATTCATTTCTGCAACATTAATAGTGCTAATTCTTTCTCCAGACCCATCTATAAAATTGTTTCCTTGAAAAAAGTATACTTCGATGTCTTCAATATTATTTATAAAAGAAATATCAAAAACTTTTTCTTGCGTAAAATATATTCCAAATTGATATGGATTACCAACCATATCAGAAGAATTAAAATCTAATTCAAAAACTTGCTGATTATACTCACCAGGTCTAACAACTGTCTATCCACGTACTAAAATTTTTAATCCATAAGTACCTGATACAACATCTAATCCATCCAGTAGTGAACGGAAATCTGCGGAAATACCAAATCTGGTATATCCAGATAACTTTGTCGCATTTTTTATACTATAAATAGGACCTAAAAGTGTCTCGTTCCCATTTGCTAATAGTCCTTTATTCTCAATTACATCTGTAGCTTGCGGGCCATTAAGTATATCATTAGTAACTTTTATCATTGTTTTTAAAGGAGACTAATATTTAAAAGGAGTGGTATCTGTTGCAGCTACACGCCCTTTTATGATTTTCTATAAATTATAATCTCCATTTGGAATTGTCACTAACACATTATTGCCTTTAGTTAAACTATTATCTGTAGTAAATGCTTCATAACGAGCAGTTCCATCTGAAACAACGTATTTACCCTAGTAAGCATAAGAATCATCTACTATTGTACATAATTTAGTAAGGTCATATGATAATCCTGCTAATCTAGTAGTTACTATTTCATCTACGGCTGTGCATAGTATTTCGCCATAGTCAACTCCCATAGATGAACCTCCTTTTACTCAAATTTTTCTAATAAAATTTAAAAAACAGATAATTTTATTATTCTATATTGGCCAAAAAGAAAAAGGAGCGGAATATTTCATCCGCTCCCAAAAGTCATACACGATTAGCATACTATGCCGCTTGATTAATAAGATTATTAAATGCTTCTTTAATTTCATTATGGTCTTCTACATTAGGAAATTCTGCGACAATATGAACATCCTATTGTAATGTTTCATTACTATTATCTCGAATTGTAGAAGCTATCAATTGTCCAAAGCCTGCGCTAGCCTACTGAGCATTTAAATCAATAGTACTTAACATAGCTCTAACTAGCTAGACCGCAGTTAAAACATTTGTAGTATCTTCAGAATTAAGAACTAATTCTTTTTCATGTAAAACTGCTAATTTTCCAGCATCTCCCCAATTACCAGTATATCCACCAGTATCATATTTAGCCATCGCAGAAGAACTACTAGAACTATTGGATGAAAAATTGCTATCATTATTAGCATTTTTATTTTCAATAGCTTTAGAAATATCATAGTTGATACTACCTGTTTCTGGGTCAATAGATAAACATTCAAGTAATTTATTAAAAGATTCAATCAGACTTAAATTTGCTTTTTCCATTAACCCTAATTGTATACTATACTCTTTTTGCCATCCAGTCACCGAATCAATAAGTGATTTAAAATTACTATCCATATCGCTAGTAATCTTATTCATTTCTTCAACAGCGTCTTTGCTTTCACTTACCACTTTATTAATACTTTCTGTCGCATCATTAGCAAAGTTTTTAGTAGAAGTGCCTGCCGCATTCATTGCGGCTTCAATTGCCTCAAAATAAGATTTAGCTGCTGTTTTTAAAGAATCAGTAAGAGCATCTGCTGAAGCTTTAATCACTTCTGAAAAATTTGCGCTATTTTCTTGTGAATTTAGTAAACCACCTAATAAACTATCTTTAAAAGAAGTAACAAAATTTTCAGTATCAGAAATTTTGTATCCAGTAGCATTGTGATAATTGGTCCAATCTTCATCATAAAGCTCTTTATTATTTTTAATAGCTTTATTTAATTCATTTTCCTACATCCGCAGTTGATCTTCGTAAGAATCTTGAATTTTCTTAATAGCTACATAATAATCTTCTTGACTAGCAAAATCCTCTACACGTACATTAGCAATAGCTTCTGCCATCTCCTGGCTAGTATCAATTAACTTCTAGCTCATTTCATCGATGTAATTAGAACTTAAATCTTGCATAGCATAAAGCGCGTCTTCATATTTCTGCTGTGCGGAATCAATTGCGTCACTGCTCTAAGTATATATATAGGACCAGTTACCTTCACTGTCTTTCTATAAACGAACAGTATTTTTAGCCCTTTGCGCTTCTTCTAATTCAATCTCAGCAAGCCGCAAATCATAAGTTTTTTGTAAATATTCTAAATCGTATTTACTCATTTCATTGCCGTCTTCTTGTAAATCATTAATCTATCCGAGAAGTTTCTTTAACTTTTGTTTGCCAGAAATAATATCAGTATCATCGATTGTCTTATTAATATCTCTACTTAATTTACTTAATTCATAAATTTTTTGATAGTCATCAAGCATAGTATCTGCAATGTCTTGCTATCTTGAGAAATCATCAGCTAAACCGTTAAGTCCTCCGCCCATTTGATAAATAGAATTATTAAAAGAATCAATAAGATTATTTAAAGTGTTTTCAAATTGGTCAGTAATAGTAGTCAACGCATTTTCCCAAGAAGACATCATCTCCTCATTAGAAGACTGAACTTGTTCATTAATTTCTAATAAAGTATCTTCCCAGAATTTTTGACTTTCTTTATCCCCATTAGCTTTAGCTTCCTCAAGGGCCTTTTCAGCTTCTCCTTTAGCTTTTAAAACTGAATCATAAGCATTTTTAGTACTCTTCAATTGGTCAATAGCATTTGTGACAGTAGCTTGCGCAAGATTATCTAAAAAGCTATTAGTAATACCTAAAGTATCTTTACCAATAATGTCAATAATATTCTTATAACTTGCCAATACATTACCATAATGTTCAACAGAAGAAGTGCCTTTACTTAATTTATCAGTCCAAGCACTAAAGGTATCCATTACCTTGTCTTCAATATTAGAACGTAAATCATCTAATTCACTATTTAAATCTAATAAATTATCACGATACTCTTTAATAGCTTCTACTTGATCATTAGTAAGACTTACTACTAATTTACCTTTTTCATAGAGAGAAGACATGTCCCCTTTTAAAACGTCAGAAATAATAATCTGTCCTTTAGTTAATTTCAAGACTTCTTCTAAACCTTGACGGTTAATCTTGATTTTTTTATTAACTTCATCCATTTGCTTACTAAGTAAACCTATTGTAGAAACCGCATCAAAGGCGCTATCGTCTAATTTACCAATTTTATATTCAAGAACTTTAATCGCACTATCTGGAACATCTAATTGAACTTCAATACTATATTGTACTTTTTCTAATTTAGCATCTATCTATTGGTTAATTAAATCTTGTTTCTTTTGGGTTTCATCTCTTAATAAGTCATATGTTTCTTCATATTGCTTTAATGCCTTTTCAAATTGTTCATATTTCTTTTCGAATATCTTCCAATCATCATCATCTTCAGTAAGAGAATCAGCCATTGAATTGTATTTATCAAACATAGCGTCTTGAATTTCATCAAAATTAGAAATATTACCGCTTTCATCATACTCAATGGCTGGACCACCAATAGCATCTTCATACCATTGTTCCATTAAAGCTTTATCAGTTGGAAGATTATTTTTAATTTCATCAAGGTACTCATCTTGTTTTTTAATTAACTCATCTGTTTTAGCAATTTCTTTATCAATATAATCTATACGATTTTTCCCAAAAGCCCGATCTTTAGCTTTATTTAAATCGTCATATGCAGCATTTAAATCCTCAATTTGATTCTTAACAGTATGATAGCGTTCTTTATCAAGATAATTTTTATGTTCTGCGTGAGAAGAAGATTTTGAACCTCCTCCACCTCCTCCGGAAGAACTAGGCTATTTAGTGGAAGTGCTCTTCGGGATATCAATCTTTTTATATCCACCGCCGCCTTTATTTTTTGAGCCAATTACAGGAACATAAAGTGTTGAACCATTTGCTAAATTCTAATCTCCTTCAAGAGGAACCGACTAAATATTATAACTGCCATCTGGGTTTAAGGTAGCATACTGCTAATATCCCATTGATCTTAGCTATGAAGCAGTTTCAGCATCAACTTTCTTATAAGTAATTTCAGGGTCCCAGCCTAGTTCATTGAAATGCTATTGCATCTCCTCAACAGTCATTCCTGCAGCCTGCATCATCTCTGCTAGTGCGTCCAAAGCCGCAGAATTATCTACTGTAGCACCAATTTCAATATCTTCTTGGTTTAAACGAACAAGGTCTTGTTCTAATGCATCCCAAGTGGAATAATCCTCAGACACAGAAATTTTTAAACCCTCGCCCTTTAAAACATCCACTTCTGCCAGGGCACGAAATTTTTCAATAGCCCCATCTACGCCATCAGCAACATCCTATAATGCTTCTTGTGCTTTTGTAGAATTAATAAATTTATCAGAAAAAGCATTTTTCTCAATTCCCGTTAAAAGGGACATATCTCTACGTAAAGACTAAGTTGCTTTAGAGTATTCTTCAGTAGATTTCACTTTTGGGTCTGTTTTAGCCTTATTTAAAACTGAAACATAATTTTTATAATTATCTACTAAATCATCTACAGCTTTACCTTGTTTCTTCTCTGCTAAAGCAATTTTCTTAGCTAATTGTTCATTGTCTGCTAACTCATCATTAACTTCCATTAAAGTTTTAGCATAATCTTCAATTTCAGAGTAATCAAACCCATTGGCTGAAGCATCTGCTGCAATTACTCCATTAAAAGCCTTATCATAAGCTTCTGCAGAAATTGTTCCATTGGCTAGAGCTGCATCTAAATCTTGAATAGAAGACATTGATGCCGCGAAAGCAGTCTGTTTATTTTCAAGAGTATCTGTTAAATTAAGCCATGCTTGTGCAATAGCTTGAATCTTTTCTTCTATTGAATCATACTAATTAAGGTCTTCGTCCGTAAGACCAGTAGCATTTTTCATTGCCTGAACAGCTCCATTTTTATTGTCATAGCTGTTCACATAAAAGGAAGAATTTTCTAACATCGTGTTGGCAGTTTCAGTTATTTGACGTGAATTGATTTTTCTACCAACGGTATCACTATATGCCTATGTTCCTTCATTTATAGCATATTGAGAATTTTCTATACTACTTTTTAAATCCTGTTGACTTAATTCTCTAATTTTTTCGTTGAATTCTTCTGCGCTAATAGTTAATTGATGAGTACCATTGTACATATCTTCAAAATACTATTGTAATTCTGGAGATAATTCTTCATAATACTTATCTTTTAAAATACCGCCATCGCTTATCTATCCTGCGGCAGTTAATTGATTTTCAAGGTTTTTTTGCCAATTATTTAAATCAAATTCAGGAGGCTTATAGTTTTCAATTTGTTTTTGAAGAGACTCAAACCATCCTTCGATGACGTCATTACCAATGCCAGCATTTTTTAATTTTTCTCTGGCACTATCACTAAGTATGCTGTTTTTAAATTCATCACCAGTTAATTCAGATTCTTTATATTTTTGAATATCTTCTGATGATAGATTTCCTAATAAAGTATCTAATCCTTTCTTATCAGAATCACTAAAGCTCTTGGTAGCCTCAGTGATCTTCATTGCAGTCTCAGAAGCATTATCACCAATATCACCTAATGCTTTTTTATAGGCAAGCATTTCCTTTACATCATTAATATTCAAATTAGAATAAACAACTTTATTATCATTAGCAGTATCAATAACTTGATTTCTAACTCTTTTATAATTTTCTGGCAATGAAGCATCAAATTCTTCTCTAATCTCTTTATTAGATTTGTTACTATATTCCGCAAGCACTTCATCGATTTTTTCTTGGGAATTAATTAAACTTGAATCGTAAATTAAATTTTTATATTTACTATTCTAGTAAGCCTCATTATTATTTAAAGTAGATAAAAGCTATTGACCAAAAGAATTATCTACATCCTGTCGATATTTTTTAGTAGCATCATTATAATCCTATAATTTCTAAAAAATATCTTTCTAAAAAATTTGTTTAATTAAAGCGATATCCTATGGAGTTGCATTTTCACCATAAATGGTTTCAGCATACTTCCTGTTTAAAGAATTTTTATCACCTTCTGAAGCATTATCATATTCTGATTTAATACGTTCTAAACTCTTTCCATCACTTGCTTTAATTAATCCTTCAATTATTTCATCAGATGTTTTATTACCAAAAGAAGAACTCTTCTTTTCTAGATTACTAGCAGCAACATTTAGTTCTGCGGCGCTTTTCTATAAATCAGTTGCGTTAGATAAAGTATTTAAAGTATTTGCTTCTTCTTTAGCTTCCTAAGTAGCTTTATCTTTACCAGATTTATCAATAACAATTTTCCCAGTTTCTTCATCAATATGCCAATCTTCGTCCTTTATAAGACCATAATCTTCAATTAAATTCCAAGCTTGTTCATTAGCTTTAGCCAAAGCTTCAGTAAATTCTTCAGTGCCAACTTTTAAATCATCAAGTTTATTTATTACAGTATCATAATCATCAAAAGTGGCTTTTAAATCTTCATATTTTTGAGTAGCTTCATCAGCAGCCTATTTTGCCTTTTCTGTCGCTTCACTTACTCTCTCTAATTTTCCTTCTGGGGAAGCGTCATGAATAGACTTAAAAATTGCAACCAATCCAGCAATAGCTATCGCTAAACCTCCAATTACCATAATTGCTGTTCCAACTCCAGTAGCAAAAGCAGCGATACCACCTTTTGCCGCAGAAGCAGCAAAACCAGTCGATGTAAAACTTGTAGCGAGCTATCCAATTGGACCGTTAAGGGTTGAAAGCTATGTAGCTAAGGAAACTACTCCTTTACCAGCATTTACAAACTAACCAATCATTGCAGACCCATTCATAGCTACCATTGATAGCCCAGATAAAACAGCCGCAAGTTTTTCCCAAGCACTTAAATCATCATCATTAAGACTTGATATAATCGATCTAATGCTTGCTATTGTTGAATAAGCATTCATTATTCCGCCAGCTAAATTAGCAAATGCCTAAGACATTCGGATCACTGGTTCAGGATTAAAACTATCTGTTGACTATTTGGCAGCTTCGGTCTTAATTTTCAATTCTTCGACATTAACGCCTGCTTCTTTAAATTTTGTAATTAAATCGTCAATACTTTTTCCATCCCAAGAGCGAATCATTTCCTCAAATTTCTCTGCTGGAATAGTTGCTTGCTTTAATGAAGCTTCTAAAACCTAAATAGCTCCATTTAGTTTGTCAGGATTATCAGCTTTTCTTTCTAAGTCCCTAAAAACTTTGTCTAATCCAGTAACTTCTTGAATAGCTGGATCAATTACTGAAGACAAAGCTTTTAGCTATTTCTTAAAAGCTTCAATCTTATCTGCACTATCTATACCAGATTTAGAAATTCTTTTCATAGCATTGACCATTTGTTCAATTTCGCTAGTTGGTTTTGAGAAGTCTAAATCTTTAAAAAGTTTTATTGGGCTAGCTTCTAAATTAAATTCACCATTAGAAAAACTCTACATTATTTCCTAATGAATAGCAGTATATTTTTCTCCAATTTTTCTTCTATATTCATCTAATTTATTAATAAAAATTTCAGCATCATTACTAGCTTGCTAATAAGGATTATTCTAACTTTCTGGACCATTTTTCCTACTTGATAAATCACTATAGGTTTTCTCAGCTAAATTTAACCCATTATTAATCGTTTTTTTATCAACATCAACTCTTTTATTCGTTAAAGCCTATTGCTATAATTGAAGAGTTTTCTAAATTTCTTCATTCTTTTTAGCTTGTTGTTCTAAATCTTTATAATTAGCTTCTATCTACTATAGCTATATCTAATAAGACTACTTTTCAACATTAGATAATTTATCTTCAATATTATAATATTTACTTTTAGCAACTGCCAATTGATTAGCCTATTTAATAGCTAATCCAGCAGAAGAATCTTCACTAATTCCTTGTGTTCCTTTAGATGTTTTATATAAGTCAAATTGTTTCTATGATGCCTAATTCATCTAGCTAAGAATATTCTTATAAGCTTTTTCGCTTCCGCCAGTTAATAAACTAAAGTTATACTATAACGTTTTTATAGCATCAGGAATTTTACTAGAAAAATTAGCTATTAGGAAACCACTTAAAGTCATTATAACTGTTTTTAAACCGCCAGCTTTATCAATAAAAGCGTCTAAACCACTAATAATATCAGCAATACCATTAGTAAAAGAGATGAAAAATTTATCATCAATTAGGCTCTAATAAACACCTTCTGCGGCTGCACGTACTCTTTTCTGCGCAGCTTCCCATGATTCCGCATAAATCTCAGCTTGCTTGTCTAAAGCTCCTGTAGATTGCTCAGCTACACTGACGTTTTCTTTAAAATAGTCATAATTATTCATCAAAGCCATAAATTGGCTATATTGTCTTACACCCGCAACAGTCTATGCTAATGCCATCTTTTGGTCATCAGCCAAAGTCTTCCATTTAGGGCCTAATTCATCAAGTATAACATCCATATCTTTTAACTCACCAGAAGTTGTCTTGATATTAATGCCTACTTTATCCAAAGCACTTGAATACTTATTCAAAGTGGTCCCATCGTCGAGTGTATCTCCCTAGTTCAAGCCCTGAATTCTTGCGAATAATGTCTTAAAGGCATTACCAACAACATCGGCACTTTCACGAGTCCTCGCTGTAACCGTAGCAAGAGCTGCTGTTGCATATTCATAACTTAAACCTACTGTCTTAGCAGTTGCCGCAAACTTATTAATGCCTTCAGAAATTTCGTCAGAACTTGAAGCAGTTGCCGCACCTAATGCCACCATAGCATCAGCATAATAAGATAACTCTTTACTACCATCTGCGAAGTTATTCCAAACAGCAGTTAACTAGTCAGCAATTTTGGAGGTACTTTCACCTGTTACATTAGACATTTTAATTGTTGCCTCAGTACGTTCACGCACTTCGTCATCTTTTAACTTTATATTCCACAAGTGTCGTTAATACTTGTACGTTTCTTAAACTGCTCTCAGTCTCTCGACGAGAGAATAGGCCATATCTTACCTTTTTAATTAAGGTATCTTTATTTCAATTTTACTTAAAATTTACTCCCCTTTGACTGGGGATGGTCGTTGAACTTCTATTTTAAAATATAAAATAGTAGCTGCGGATTACCTAATTTTTAACGTTTTTACTATATCTATAGGAATTAATTATAGACCATTCAAAAAATTAGTAGTTAAAACTTAAAGGCTTCCCCGCAATTAAAAGATTTGTAGGGCAAATATATATTAATTCTTCTTCCATGTCTATTTGAGCAAATCTTCTATCTGATAGTGTATCCCTTTTTTCTTTATATAAGGATGCGTCCCATCAGCAAAATAATGAATAGTGGTAAAATTTTTAGTTCTTTTATTGTAGACTTTACCTTCTTTATTAACACAGTAAGTCGGTAAAATGGGAATTATTTTAAAGCCTTCAGGAACCCAATTAACAATGATGTTCTCAATATTATCTTTATCTTCAGCCCTTAACCAATAAAAGCCAGAACTCATGCCTTTTCTATTTGAAGCATCTTTAATAGCGACTTCATTTCCTTTAACAACTTGTGCTGCTTCATGAAAACTATTATACTTTTTAATAAAAGTACCATTTTCATCAAACTAATATACTTCTACAGCTCCCACATGACCATTAGCATAAGAATTTTTCATATTCTCGGATCCAGATACTAATCGCAAATTCTCTAGACGATTATCATCTCGAATACCATTAATATGATCAATTTGTAACCCTTTTGGAATTTCTCCTACAAAAGCTCTCCATACTAATAAATGAACACCATAGGTTTTTCCTTGAAGACCAATTCTCTTATAACCATGTCTATCAGTGTACCGTAAAATCAATTTAGTCTATTTATTAATAATAACTCCCATATCACTAATCAAATAATCAGAGTGATTAGGAACAGTTTTCCAATGGTTTGAATCAATCTTATCTTTCCAATAAGCTTTTGAAAAACTTTTTTGTTTTCGTTCTACATTCAAAGCATTTTCAACACTAGTGGCCCATCTTAAATTGCAAGCTCGATTGTCATATTTATCCTAATTAATATGATCTACTATATTATAATTATTAGGATTTTCGCAAAAAGCTTGCGCCACTAATCGATGAACTAAAAAGCTTCTAGGCTTTCCATTTATACTTAAAGCAACTGAATGATATTCATTAGTAGTATGCGTTCCTTTTAACTCTCTATTAAATTTGATATTATAAATTTTACCATCATCGCTAACTTCATAATTAGTTTCTTTACCATCAATTATAATTTTTTTTCTCATTAATTCATTAAACTTCCTTTCAAGAGAATTTTTTATTTTGCGATATCTATAAAATTTTTAATGAACTAATTTTGAAAACGTGCCCAAATTTTTAATGAACAGAAGAATCTACTTTTCCCTATTGGAAATAAATCAATGATCCTTTTGTATAATCAGTGGTCGTTGTACTAAGTGCTTTAGCAGCTTTATTTGCCTATTCAGCAAATTTAGCCATCTACTCAGTGCTCTGCCCAGTAACTATTCTAATATCTGTCAAAGAAGCATTTAAATCTTTCGCATATCCATAAGCGCTTTGAATAGCTCCCTAAAAGCCTCTTAAAATATTATTAGAAATCTAATATTTAGCTGTCTATTTTAAAGTTTTAGCAAAATCCTATAATTTATTACTAACTTTTAGCATTGGCTAATCTGCTTGAGAGATACTTTGTGCCAACTTTAAAAAAGCTTGCTAGCCAGTATCCCCAGCATCTAAAAACTTTGTAGATAACTCTGTTATATTAGTATTAGAAGTTTTTAAACTTTTATCAAGAGAACTTAAATCAAATCTACCTGTTTTAGCATTATAAGCATTATTTAAATGATAAGATAGCTCTTTTGCGGCTTCCGCAGCTGCCTATATCTTTTTCGCTTCTAATAAATTACTATTTGTAGAAGCTCCTTCTAATGCTAATTTATTTAATAGGGATTGTAACTCTTGTATTGAAGTTTTTGCCTATCCGGTATCAGCAGTAAACTTCAAGGCAACATTAACCTAATTACCCATTAAACAATCTCCTTTCTCTCATAACCTTTTTTATTTTGCAAAATAAAAAATAGCCGTGGAGATAAACCCCACGGCTTATTCTCTATCTATTTTTAAAGATAGAGTCATAAATTTATTTTAATTAGCCCATCTTATTAAGGACTTCTTGTAAGAACTCAACACCATTACGATCAGCTAAATCTTTTTTAATTTTTTCTGCGTCAAATTCAAGATTTTTATAATCAGTCGCAGTAGCTTCCATAATCCCCAAGAAAGAAGTTTTATAATCATAAATACTTTTAACAGTATCATCAATTATGCCCATAATAAAATCATATTCATCTTGGGGGATTGCCTCAATGATTGCCATGCATAAACCAGACCCATAAATAGAATCATAGAACTTATATATATCTTCCATTTGTTTTTCTGTAAAAGATAAATTAGTATAATACTTAATGAACCCAATTACAGTAAGAATATGCTGTTGAATATAATTAACAAATTTATAACCAGTTTCATCATTGTTCATACCATTAGTAACATATTCAATCAAAGCAATCTTTTCTTGAATAGGAAGATACTATTTTACCTCTATTTGAGTATTATTAAAATTGATAGTTTTAACTTCAGCATTAGGCTTGGCCGCAAGTTTAGAAAAAGCAATTTTTGCCATCATTATTTCTCCTTTATCTCATATATACATTTTTATTATACCAAAAATTTTTAATTAAGTCAAGAAATACCAATATTAATATTGATATCTCTATTTCTAATCATATTCTTTGACGTATTTTTAATAGTCTATATAGTCATTTCTTTAATCTATGGCTTGTAGTCTCTATTTAATTCATTAATAAAATATTTTTGAACTAATTGTTTTAGAGTGTCCTTTGTAGATAAATTGCTCCATTGCTAAAGATCTTTTATGATTTCAATAAAACCTTGTGGAGATCCAAATTCTCCTTTAACAGCATACTAAATTCCATTCTTAGAAACGTCTCCAATCATAAAGCCTTTAGTCGCATCAGCTTTAATAGCACCATAATCACCTAACATGTAAGTATCAATATTCTATTCCAAACTATTACCCAACTTAATTTCATGGATATAATTATTTACAAAAGCTTCATTTATGGGCCCCATAGAACTCATTGTATATCCTTTCCAAGAATTTGGATAAAACCAAAGAACTCTTTTTTTATAATTAGAATATCTTCTAGTAATTTCTGTAGCAGTAATCTACAACTAAGTATCATCATACTCTATACTATCAGACAATTTTTTATATCCAGAATTTACCTCATATCCCAACTTATAATAATTATATTTATAACGAGATATCTCCTCAATATTAATTTTATCAATAGTATTATCAAATAATCTGACTTCACGTCTTCCATTCTCATCAATATGAACATATGTCATTGTAATAGTCTAGTCTAATAATTTATTAACTTTATTCTAAAACTAAAAAAATTTTTCATAAATACGAATTTTCTTTTTCTATAGATCATATTTTGCACTCATTGAATTTTGATATGGCTAACTTTTTAATAAATTATTCTGCTCTTGAAATGGCTAAAATAAAGCAATTAACTCATTGATATCATTTTGAAAATCTTTCAAAGTCTATATATCGATACTTTTTATTACTTCTTCAAAATGTTTTACAGTATTTTCAACTATTGGATCGATAAGATTATTTAGATCTAACTCAGCCATAACCTTCCTCCTTTTTCTCCATAAATAAAAAATAGGGAGAGATATTTCTATCTCTCCCTAAGTTAATCAATCATTTTCAATAGAAATGATTCGTCTTTGCTACTTCTTTTTAGGTTGAGTAGCAATAATAGGAATTTCTTCCTCTTCTATTTTTACTTCTTGTTTTTCTTCTGGCTTTTTTTCTACTTTATTAGGCCGTTTTGGCCAAGAAGTATATTTTATAGCCATTAGAATAATTGCTCATGCTCTTTCTCATGCACTGTGCTATGACGATGCAGAGACTGACTAGCAGCTTCTTCAATAATTTGAATAGAAGCTAAAACTTTCTTAGATTTATCAAACTTCGTATAATCAGGGAAAGCGTCCATTGTAAAGGTAAAGCTAGAAGGATCGCCAGAAGAAGCCATTGTAAATGTGAAGTTAGACTGAATCTTACAGTTAGGAATAATGAATTCAGCAGGCATATCAACACCATTCTGATCACGGAATAGAGTAGAAGCCTCAAGATAATAGTTACCACCGAACTTATCAGGAGTAATCTCAATCTAACGAGCAGAGCCACCTCTACGAACATAATAATCGACAATTACACTATCAAAAGTGCCATCAAAACTACCAGGAACATCAGAAGTGTATTTGTCGTGTTTCTCGTCTGACTCACTTTCATTCTTATCATTATTATTAAACGCTAAGGTCTTAGCAACATAAATCCAATAGCCACCATTTGGATCTTCAAAAATGCATTTACCAGCGGTCACACCTGCGGCACTCTCAGGCTTAGAGTCAGCAGCAATACCCTTCTCATAAAAAGTTTTAGAATCAGAAGCATCAATTGACCCATCAGTCTTAATTAAATCATAATGCTCAGGAATATGAGGCTCAGAAACAATTTCGCCATTTTTAATTAGCATAACATAAGCAAAATTATCGCTACTTCCCTTGGGCATATAGGGTAATTCACTAACATGAATTGCCATTCCTGTCTCAGTAGGATTAATACCAGTAGTATCAATCGTTTCAGTCATATGTTGATAAATAGGCTTAGTACCAGTAGCATCAATCAAGCCAGCACCAGATAGAATCATGAAACCTTCTGGGGAAATTAGAGCATCTTCCATGGTGAAAGTGACAGTTCTTTCACCTTCCCAAGCTACCAGTCGAGCATTACCACGTCCGCCTTGAGCATAAACAGTAGTAGCAGCACCTTCCATGCTAGAAGTCTTTAATGTATCAAAATAACACACTGGTTCGCCGGCATAGAAAATCTTGTTACCAATCTTTTGAGCGGCCTTGGCCTTCAAAACGACATCACAAATTTCACGAACACCAAATTTCATATGTGTTCTTCCTCCTTAATTTAATGTAAATTTTTCATCCAATTTTCAGGATGGTTATCGGGTTTACCACCCGCAAGACGAGAACGTATATCAATATCCCAATCAGAATATAAGCCATATCTTTCTATTAAATCATATAACTAAAATAATGTATATGTCTTTAATACGTTCAATGAAAGATGTAATCCAACAGTAAGAATGGATAGATATTGAGTAATCGTACTACTATTAGTAGCATTTTTTTCTTTCGCAATTCTATCACGTCCTCGCATTAGTTTTTGTGCGATTTCCTGTGCCTTATTTCCTTGTGGATTAAAAGACTACTAGTCCATAGGCCCATTCTTTGAACAAAAAACTAATTTTAAAATATTTTGAAAATCATCAAAATTATTTTCATCTATGGTAATATTTCCATTATCAGAAGACAAAACAAGTGATCTAGGAGTAATTAATACCTTATATTCAGGTAATAATAACTATAAAGTCTATAATGTAGCATCTTTTTTATCTTTGGCTTCTTTATCTGACATCACCATCATAAATATCTAAAAATTCGTTATATCACCTAAAGCTTCCTTGCCCTAAATAACAAACATATTTTTGCTTAAAGTCAAACACTATGCCCCAGTAAAATAGATATTTTCTCCAATTAAAGATATTTCCTCAATCCTTGGCTAATGAATAGTTATCTAAAATTGCGGTAATGGCAAATCTGTACCACAAATCATTGCTAAACGATAATCAAATTTATTAGTCTGTGGCATTTAAATCTTCCCAATCTTTTAAAAACTATTTTTCATCATTAGGATTAGGCATTTTCTTTTTATCTTCTTCTCCATGAATTGCTTTATAAGATAAACATAATCCAGCATATTCATCTGAAAGCACCATTTCACTAGCAGATACGAATTCTAATTTTCCTATCCCAGTAAGTCGAGACTCCGTAAACATTGAATCTATTTCAGCAGCAATCTTATATGGCCTTAAAGCAAAATCTTTTAATTGCCACTAATCAAAATGACATATAATATCAAACTCAATTGAATTATCTCTAAATTCAGGATTCCCAGTCTATAAAAAATTATCAAAGTTAATAATAATATATGTCAAAACTGAATGATCAACATATAGTTTAGGAACAATCTTTATATTTTTCCCAATAAGAGCAAGGCTTTCATCTTCTGTTAGATTTTTTTTATCAAGTGCATCTTTAGTTGTATAAAAAAGTAAGCGTTTTAAACGTTCATTCTTTAGCATTTTGCTGACAATAAGATTCATATCTTTTTCAACAGATAAAAAACTAGATTCAGGCTGAGGTGATTTAATAAACATTCCTTTTTCTCCTTTCTATTAAAACAATGATTCAACAACAATAGTTTTTTTATAATCTAACAAAGGCCCATCGGCATCGCCAAACCATAAATCAAACTATCCACTATATGAAGAATTCCATTTTATTTTAATAGAATTTTTACCATTTTCATCCTCAAAAGGTTCCATAATGATTGGAAAATTCTTGCCAGAAACATACCAATTTCCATATAAAGAACTATCAACAGAATAAATATAAGTCTTTTTCGGCTTAATAAATGTTTCTCCTTCAATAGTTTTTGGTTCGCCTTCATTAGGATCAATAGGCTTTGTAATTAAACTTCCAACAATTCCATTCTCTAAATCGTCTTCTGTCTTATTAGCGTAATATTCAGTAGCATTAATCTCAAGAATCCCAGGAGAAGAAAAAGAGTTAATAGTTTCAACTCGCCAACAAATATTATCTTCTCCTTCTACTAATCCCTATAAGTAAAATTTACTATATCTTTTAAATTTTTTCAATGTAATAGGATTCTTTGGCATCAAAATATTTAAAGAATAGTTAGGATTATCTATACTTATATCATGCTTTTGAATATAATCAATTTTAGTTTCTACTGGACCTCTTAAAGCGATATAAGTACGTTGCCGCACTCCATTTTCATCATCCCATTGAATTTCATAAGAGCATCTACGAATATCTGCTCTAAAATAAGCTAATTCAGTTAAATCCTATAAATAAATCAACCAATAAGTTCCAGTATTACACCATTCGAAGACGTCTCCAGTCTTAAATCCATTCTCAAAACCTGTAGAAAGAATTTTCTCATCATAATCAGCTTTTACTTTATTAGGATTTATTAAAGCCCTTACTGGATCGGCTTCTTTTACTCCCTCCATCGTTGGAGTAAAATCATATATCTATTTTTTTATTAAAGCTGCTTGATAAGAATATAAAGTAGACTTATTTAAAGAACGTCTTTTATCTTTAATCATGCGGTCTTGCTAAGCAAAACCACCACGTGCGGTTAACTATTTTGACATATCTGTGACACCTTGGACAGTGCTTTCATTATATTTTGGTATTTTTAAATTCCCCATACGATTTAACATTAATCGCATAGAGCTATTACTACCTTCAAAACACGGAAATAATTCTTCAAAATCAACCATTTTTACAACTCGCTAATAATGTAATTATTTCAAAAATAGTTTTTCTAAAAAGCTAAAAATCA